>Ga0210060_1000230_pt1 | contig 27285 bp, 21 predicted proteins | sample Joice_CattailNLB_FD_184871 | JGI IMG/M metagenome (GOLD analysis project Ga0210060, IMG submission 184871) | Wetland microbial communities from San Francisco Bay, California, USA, that impact long-term carbon sequestration - Joice_CattailNLB_D2... | ecosystem: Environmental > Aquatic > Marine >...
GGGAGAACTCGAGGAACTCGGCAACGTCGAGTCGGACATACGCAAGGAAGGTCGGACCATGACGATGCTCATCGGTCCGAAGGGCTAGTCAGAAAGGGAAGGCGAGCATGCCGAAGCAGAAGACCAACCGGTCAGCGGCCAAGCGATTCCGCAAGACCGGATCAGGGAAGTTCCGTCGCAACAAGGCGTTTCACAGTCACATCCTGACCAAGAAGAGCCCGAAGAGAAAGCGGAATCTCCGAAAGAAGACGCTCGTCTCGAAGGCTGACGAGAGCAGGGTGCGTAGACTGCTGGGAGGCTGAGCGAACGACATGTCGGACGATCGCTCGAGCGAGAGTCCCGAACGGGTTTATGGAAGCACGGGATAGAAAGAAGAGGGTATCGATATGGCGCGTGTGACGACGAGCGTCGCGCGAAACAAGCGGAAGAAGAAAGTGCTGAAGCAGGCGCGCGGTCAGTTCGGCGCTCGCTCCAAGCTGTACCGTACGGCGAAGAACGCCGTGGAGCGGGGGTGGGCCTACTCGTACCGCGACCGCAGGCGGCGCAAGCGTGATTTCCGTCGACTGTGGATCGCGCGGATCAACGCGGCGAGCCGGGAGCACGACCTGTCCTATTCGCGCTTCATCTCCGGTCTCCGCAATGCGGGGGTCGACCTCGATCGCAAGGCACTGGCCGATCTGGCGGTACGGGAGCCCGACGCCTTCGCGGAGCTGGCGAAGCTGGCGAAAGAGCACGCGCATTGAGTTCGAAGGACGAGCCGGTCAACCTGCGAGAGACGCTCGAGACCATCCGGAAGGACGCTCTCGCTGCGATCGACGGGGCGGCCGACGCCGAGTCTCTGGAGAAGGCACGCGTCCGCTTCCTGGGACGAAAGGGTCTCCTCTCCCGCGCTCTGTCGGGTCTGCGGAGTGTGCCTCCCGAGGAGCGTCCGGAGGCAGGGAAGGTCGCCAACGAGGTCAAGGAGACGCTTGAGACCTCGATCCGGATCAGGGCCGACCAGCTGGCTTCACTCGCCGATCGAAGCGAAGTCGCGCCGGTCGACCTGACGATGCCGGGCCGGCGACCGTGGCGCGGTGGAGTGCACCCGGTCTCCATCGTCATCGACGAGATCTGCGACATCTTCAAGGAACTGGGCTTCACGCGCGCAGCGGGTCCTGAAGTCGAGACGGACTGGCACAACTTCACGGCGCTCAACATCCCGCTGGACCACCCGGCGGCGGACATGCACGACACGTTCTACCTGGACGAGGGAGTCCTTCTGAGGACGCACACGTCGCCCGTGCAGGCCCGAGTGATGATGGAGCACGATCCACCCGTGCGGATCCTCGCTCCAGGAATGGCGTTTCGACGGGACCCGTACGACGCGTCGCACGCTCCGGCTTTCGAGCAGGTCGAGGGGCTCGCGGTCGACGAGGGGATCGATTTCATCGAGTTCCGGGCAGCCATCGATTACTTTGTGCACCGCTTCTTCGGCGCCTCCACGCGCACCCGGTTCCGCCCGTCCTACTTCCCGTTCACGGAGCCGTCCGCCGAGGTGGACGTCAGCTGCATGATCTGCGAAGGCTCGGGATGCGCCGTCTGCAAGCGCACCGGCTGGATCGAGATCATGGGCAGCGGAATGGTGAATCCAGCGGTTTTCGAGGCGGTGGGCTACGATCCCGAGCGCTACACCGGGTACGCTTTCGGCATGGGACCGGCCAGGATCGCCATGCTGCGGTACGGCATCCCGGACATCCGCGTGCTGTACGAAGCGGACGTCGGCTTCCTGGAGCAGTTCGCCTGATGGACCTGAGCGTGAAGTGGCTGCAATCGCTGGCCCCCACGATCGAGGGCACCGCCGAGGAGCTGGCTGCCTCGCTGAGCTCCCGCGCCGTTCCGGTCGATCGGGTGGAGCCCGTCGGCACGGGCCTGGACGATGTCGTCGTGGCTCGCGTCCTCGAGGTCCGGAGGCACCCGGATGCGGATCGGCTGTCGCTCTGCCGGGTCGACGCGGGGACGGGCGAAGTGCTCGATGTCGTGTGCGGAGCTCCGCTCATCGACGAGCAGGGGCTGTACCCGTTCATCCCGGCGGGCGGCATCCTGCCCGGCGGGTTCAGGATCGAGCGGCGGAAGATCCGCGGCGAGATCAGCAACGGCATGCTGTGTTCCGAGAAGGAGCTCGGCCTCGGTCGTGACTCGGCAGGCATCATGCGTCTGGCCGACGATCACCTGCCCGGAGAGTCACTGCCGGAAGCTCTGGGAATGCCCGATGCGCGGCTCGAGGTGGACCTCACTCCCAACCGGGTCGACCTGGCCTGCCACGTCGGAGTCGCCCGCGAGCTGGCGCCCGGGGGGATAGGCGACATCGCCCTGCCCCCTTTCGGAGGTCCCGAGTGGTCCCCGAGGTGGAAGACCGGCAGGCAGTCCGCATCGGCCGGCCACGTCACGGTCACGATAGAGGATCCGGAACGCTGCTTTCGCTACCTGGCGGCAATCGTCCGCGGGGTCGAAGTCGGCCCGTCCCCGCAGTGGCTTCAGGCCAGGCTGCGGGCCGCGGGCTCTCAGCCCATCAACAACGTGGTGGATTCGACCAACTACGTGCTCCTGGAGCTCAATCAGCCGCTGCACGCGTTCGACCTCGCGCGCATCTCAGGACGGGAGATCCGGGTGCGGGCCGCCCGGAACGAGGCGCACACGACCCTGGATGGCACCGAGCACGAGCTGGGGCCGGAGGTCAGTGTGATCGCCGACGCGGAGCGGCCGATCGCGCTGGCCGGAGTGATGGGAGGCGCCGATTCGGAGGTCTCGACCGAGACCACCGATCTGCTCATCGAATGTGCGGCCTTCGATCCACGGCACACGCGGCACACGGCACTCGAGACGGGACTGTCCACCGAAGCGTCGTACCGGTTCGAGCGAGGGATCGACGAGTCGGGGATGGAGACCGCGATCCAACGCTGCGTCGAGCTGATCCTGGCGACGGCGGGAGGCGCTGCGGACGAGCAGGCGATTCGTGTCGGCCGGCCGGTGCCCGATCCTCCACGCATCTCCCTCCGACCGTCCCGGGTCCGGTCGGTGCTCGGGCTGCGTCTCTCCGGTGGGCAGATCGCGGCCCTTCTCGAACCGCTCGGCTTCAGCGTGGAGGGTCCGCGAGGCTCGACCGAGACATCCGGGAAGCTCACGGTCGGAGTGCCCGGCTGGCGGACGGACGTGCGAGAGGAGGTGGATCTCCTGGAGGAGGTGGCGCGTCGCTATGGCTACGAGTCGTTTCCGCAGGAGGATCGTTCTTTCCGTCCCAGTACGGTTCCGGACAGTCCGGTCTGGCGGCGGGCCGACCGGGCCCGCCGGTTCCTGTCCGCAAGCGGGCTGCTGGAAGCCCGCAGCGCCACGTTTGCCTCGCGGAGTCGCACATCGGGTCGGCCCGCTCGCCTGTTGAAGCCGCTGTCGGAGGCCGAAGCGTTCCTCCGCACGGACCTCGTGCCGATCCTCCTGGGTCGAGTCGAGCACAACTGGTCCCGAGGGCACCGAGACGTCAGGCTGTTCGAAATCGGAAACGTGTTTCAAGCGGGGTCGGGCGGAGGCGAGCCTTCGGGGGCTGTACTTTCCGTGGTCGAGGAGACGCGGGCAGGCGTCGCGATCACCGGTTTGAGAGCGCCTCCCCACTGGACAGGGTCCGCCGGGGACATGGAAATGTGGGATCTGATGGGTCTGCTGGAGGAAGCAGCGGACGGGCTCGGGATCGGTGATATCCGACCCGGAGAGCCGCCCGCGGATTCGGAGGGTCTGCCGCTCGGTTGGCGACCGTGGCTCGGAAGCGAATCGCTCTGCATCTTCCAGGGGGACCGCCTCGTGGGCGTTGCCGGTCGCGTCCGGGACGAGGCCGTGGATTCGCCGGTATGGGCAGCGCCGGTGTACGCAGCCGAATTCAGACTCGACGCGGTTCGTCTGGCGGAAGGTCGCATCTTCCGCGACCTTCCGACGTTCCCGTCCGTGTCGCGCGACCTCGCACTCGTCCTGGACAGGAAGGTGGTGGCGGCGGCCGTCGGAGAAGCGATCCTTTCGGCTGCCCCGGCGACCCTCGAGTCCGTGGACCTGTTCGACGTCTACGAGGGCGAGAAGGTCGAGGTCGGCCAGCGCAGCCTGGCCTGGCGCCTCGTCTTTCGGGCACCCGACCGGACGCTGCGTGACGAGGAGGTGGAGGACGCCGTGGGCTCGATCACTGCCAACCTGGAGGACCGATTCGATGCCAGAATCCGTTCCTCGTGATGTCGCCGCCGTCGAGCGGGAGCTCGGCGCCCTCGAGAAGGGTGTAGACCGGCTCGTCCGCGAGCTCGAGGAATACCGCAGCCGCACGTCGGCAGCGGAAGGCGAACACGCACGGCTCACCGGACTGCTCGCCAAGTCCGGAGTGGACATGTCGGATCCGGCTTCTCTGGAGCGCCGGCTGCAGGAGCTGACCGAGGAGAACTCTCGCCTCAGGGAAGTGCTCAGGGAAGCGCGAATCCGCGCGAAGCGGATCCGCGGGCGCCTGATCGTGATGGAAGACGAGTCCGCCGGCTGAGGAGCGATGCGATGAGCGAAGGTACCGAACGGGCCACGGTCCGGGTCACGATCTTCGGGGAGGAGTACGCGATTCGGACCGACGCCCCCGAGGAATACACGCTCGAGTGCGCCCGTTACGTGGACGATGCGGTGCAGCAGGCCCACGTGCGCGGCCAGGTGGCCGAGCCCCACCGGGCGGCAGTGCTGGCGGCCCTCCAGATCACCGACGAGCTGTTCCGGACCCGAAGGCAGTTGACCGAGGGCTCGGAGGAAATGCTGGCGAGGGTCAGCGCGCTGCGCGAGCGAGTCGGGGCGGTCGTCCCCAAGGACTGATGCGGCTTGCGGTCGAGGGACGGACGGGGCAACTTGGAACGACCGACGAGGTGGGCGCTGGCTATCGCTGACGGTCGAGTGGACGCATAGATCGCACGGCTCGCGCGAAGCAGTTTCGCGCCCGGTTGGCTGTGCGTCGGGCCGGCGGGGCCTCGGAGAGGCCGCCGGCCTTTTGCTATGGGGGTCGGCGTACCGGCTGCTGATGGCCCGGAAGCCGACGGTCGGGACTGGAGCCGGGACGGCGCGGACCCGTTTTCCTGCAGATAGATGGAGTCAGCGATGGATAACCTGATGACCATTGTTGCCGCTGCGGCGGCTCTCCTGGTCGGATTCGTGGTCGGACGAGCGTTGGAGGTTCGGAAGGCCCGGGCGGCGAAACGCCTGGCCCAGGATGAGGCCACGGGAGTGCTGGAGGCGGCACGCGTCGAGGCGGACGGCCTCCGGCGCGCTGCAGAGTTGGAAGGCAAGGAACAGGGCTACCGTCTGAAGCAGGAGCTGCTGGAAGAAGCGGAGCAGCGGCGGGCCGAACTCGAGAAGACGGAGAAGCGGCTGAGCGAGAGGGAGGAAGGCCTCGAGCGAAAGCTGGACGTGCTCGACCAGCGGCAGGAGAGGTTGGCGCAGAGGGAAGAGGAGGTGGGGCAGCGCCGTGAGGAGGTGAAGGCGGAGCGGGAGCGGGTGACGGCGGAGCGCGCACAGCTGACGCAGAGACTGGAGAAGATCGCCGGACTGACAGCGAGGGAAGCGCGGGCCGAGCTGATCGCCCGGCTCGAGGACGAGGCGAAGGCGGAAGCCTCCAGGACGGTGCGTGACATTCGCGAGAGGGCGCGGCGAGAGGCGGAGCGGGAGGCCCGCAAGATCATCGCCATGTCGGTACAGCGCCTCGCGGTGGACCATTCCTCAGAGATCACCGTGTCCGTCGTACCCCTGCCCAGCGACGACATGAAGGGCCGCATCATCGGAAGGGAAGGTCGGAACATCCGTTCCTTCGAGGCGGCCACGGGCGTGGATGTCGTGGTCGACGACACCCCCGAGGCCGTCATCCTGTCGAGCTTCGATCCGATCCGGCGTGAGGTCGCCCGGATCGCGATGGAGCGCCTGGTGGCCGACGGCCGCATTCACCCGGGCCGCATCGAGGAGGTCGTGGAGAAGGCGGCAGAGGACCTGAAGGGAGAGATGCGCGAGGCGGCGGAGGAGACGCTCTACGAGCTCGGAATTCACGACCTGCCGGAGTCGCTCCTGGAAGTCCTCGGCAACCTCAAGTTCCGCACGAGCTACGGCCAGAACCAGCTGATGCACGCCCGGGAAGTAGCGCTTCTGGCCGGCAACATGGCGGCCGAGCTCGGCGTCGATGTGGAGATGTGCAAGCGGATGGCGCTGCTGCACGACATCGGCAAAGGGCTGACCCATCTGCAGGAGGGAAGCCACGTCGAGATCGGCTACGAACTGTGCAAGAGGGCCGGAGAGAAGGACCCGGTGCTGAACGCCATTCGCGCCCACCACGGCGAAGAGCCGGCTCGCTATCCCGAGACGTTCCTCGTCACGGCGGCCGACGCCATCTCCGGAGCCCGCCCGGGCGCCCGGCGGGAGTCGTTCGAGCACTACGTGAAGCGGCTGGAGAAGCTCGAGGAGATCGCCCGGTCCTACACGGGCGTGTCCAAGGTGTATGCCATCCAGGCGGGCCGCGAGATCCGCATCATGGTGATTCCGGAGAAGGTGTCGGACGAGGAGATGGCGGCGCTCAGCGAGAAGACGGCGAGCCGGATCGAGGAGGAGCTGCAGTACCCCGGACAGATCAAGGTCGTGGTGGTGCGGGAGACCCGCGCCGTGAACTTCGCGCGGTAAGGGACGCGGAGCCCGCCACGGATAGATACGAGGAGTCGACATGTCCGCTCAGATCATAGACGGGAAGGCGATCGCGCAGGCCGTTCGAGACGGAGTGGCTCTGGAAGTGGCGGAGCTCAAGGCAGCGGGAGTCGAGCCGTGTCTCGCGGTAATGCTGGTGGGTGAGAACCCTGCGTCCAGAGTCTACGTTGGCATGAAGGAGAAGATGTGCGCGGAGGTCGGCATCAAGGCCGTGGATTTGCGGTTACCCGCCGACACGCCGGAAGAGGAGATCCTGGCGGTCCTCGATTCGTGGAACGAGGACCCCGCGGTGCACGGCATTCTCGTGCAGCTCCCGCTGCCCGATCACGTGGACGAAAAGACGGTAATGGAGAGGATCCGCCCCGAGAAGGACGCGGACGGATTCCACCCGGTGAACGTCGGCCGGATGGCGAGCGGCGACAGAAGCGCGTTCCGACCCTGCACGCCGGCGGGCATCCAGGTGATGCTGCAGCACATCGGTTACGATCCGGCAGGGAAGCACGCCGTGATCGTCGGCCGGTCGAACATCGTGGGCCGGCCGATGGCGACCATCCTGTCGCAGAAAGAGCCGTTCGCGAACGCGACGGTGACCATCGCGCACAGCCGCTCGGATGACCTCGGTGCGATCACGCGGCTGGCCGATCTCCTGATCGTCGCCGTCGGTTGGCCCAACGCCGTGACCGGCAACATGGTCTCCGAGGGGACCGTCGTGATCGATGTCGGCGTCAACCGGGTGGACGACGACAGTCGGGAGCGCGGCTATCGGCTCGTCGGCGACGTCGCGTTCGACGAGGTGGCGGAAAAGGCCTCGTGGATCACGCCCGTACCGGGTGGAGTCGGCCCGATGACGATCGCCATGCTTCTCAAGAATACGGTGACCGCGGCGAGACGTCTTTCCGGCACCGACTGAAGGAGACGGTCATCGAGGGAATCGGGCAGGTCGCCGAGCCGGGGCGCACCCCCGCGACGGCGGTGTCGGTCGCCGAAGTCAACGAGGCCGTCCGCGAGGTGCTCGAGGCCTCGTTCGCACCTCTCTGGGTGCGGGGCGAGATCGGGCGCTGGAGGCGCCACGCCTCCGGGCACTGCTACTTCACCCTGCGGGACAGTGACGCCCAGATCGACGGCGTCATGTTCCGCTCCGACGCCCGCGGTCTTCCGACCGACCCCGAAGACGGAATGGAGGTCTGCGCCTTCGGGCGTCTCACCCTCTATTCGGCCGGCGGGAAGTACCAGTTCGTGGCCCGCGCTATTGAAGCGCGCGGCGAGGGGTTGTGGCGGCTCGCGTTCGAGCGGCTGCGCGCGCGGCTCGCGACAGAAGGGCTTCTCGACGCGGCCCGCAAGAGGGCGCTGCCGATGGTGCCGCGCCGCGTGGGCGTCGTAACCTCCCGGTCGGGAGCAGCCCTGCGGGATGTCATCGCCGTCGTTCAACGCCGAGCGCCCTGGACGCAGATTCTGGTCTCGCACTGCCGGGTGCAGGGGCGGGACGCAGCCCCGGAGATTGTCGCTGCCCTGGATCGTATAGGTCGCGACGGTACGTGCGACGTGGTCATCGTGACCCGGGGAGGGGGATCCGTGGAGGACCTGTGGGCGTTCAACGAGGAGTCCGTCGCCCGGGCGATCGCGGCGTGTCCCGTCCCGGTCGTGTCGGCGGTGGGCCACGAGATCGACTTCACGATCGCCGACCTGGTCGCCGATCATCGCGCGGCCACGCCGTCGGCGGCCGCCGAGGCCGCAGTGCCGGAGTCTGCCGCCCTGGTCCGGAGGCTGCTCGGAGTGCGCGACCGAATGGCCGCCGCGCTGCGCGGCCTGGTCGAGCAGGGTCAGGCGAGGGTCGAAGGAGGAGCTCGCCGCCTGACCACGGCGGTCCGCGAGGACCTCGCGGGCAGGTCCCGCCGCCTGGCCCTGGCGTCGGCCCGGCTGGATGCCCTCAGCCCACTGGCGACTCTGAAGCGAGGCTACGCGGTCCCGCTGGGGGACGATGGGGTGGTTCTGAGACGTGGCCGCATGTTCGAAGGGGCCGCTGAGTTCGATCTGCGCGTCGTGGACGCGATCGTCCGGTGCCAGGCGCGGGCGGTGCGGAGGCTGGAGACGGAGGTGGAGGACGGATGAGCGAAGACCCGACGTTCGAGTCTGCTCTGGAGGAGATGGAGGAGATTGCCGACTCCCTGGAGCGAGACGACCTGGACCTGGCCGAGGCGCTGCGGCTGTTCGAGCGAGGCGTGGAACGTCTGCGAGCGGCTTCGCGACTACTGGAGGACGCGCACGGAAAGGTGGAGGAGCTGGTCCAGGGCGCAGCCGGCTCGCTCGAGGTCAGGCCGGTGGACTCCGCATCGGAGGATCCCGGTGGATCCGAGTTCGACTGACGCTGCGGGCCCCGATGGTACGGTGCAGGCCGACCGCCTGATCGTCGCCATGAACGGCATGCGGTCCGCCTTCGATCACGCCCTGGACTCCTTCCTCGCCGAAGAGCTCGATCGACTCGATTCGACGGTCGCCGACGCGTTGCGCTACGCCGTTCAGAGTCCGGGAAAGAGGATTCGTCCGTTGCTCCTGATGGCCGCGTACCGGGCTGCGGGAGGAGAGAACCGGGCCGTCGCGGACCTGGCGCTCAGCGTCGAGCTGGTACACGCGTACTCCCTGGTGCACGATGATCTGCCCTGCATGGATGACGATGTGTTGAGGCGCGGCCGGCCGACTGTGCACGTCAAGTTCGGAGTGCCGCTCGCGGTCCTGGCCGGCGCGGCCCTGATGCCGCTCGCCGTGCGGGCGATCCTGAGGGCCGGGCCGCGCCTGGGTCTGGGGCCGGCCACGGTCGATCGCCTGGTCGCGGTCCTCGCGGCCGCGTCCGGTGCGGTGGGAATGGTGGGGGGACAGCTGCTGGACCTGCGTGCGGAAGGGTGCGGAGTGACCCGTGAGGAGCTGGAGAGAATCCACTCCGGGAAGACGGGCAGACTGATCGCAGCGTCCACAGTCATGGGCGGAATCGCGGCCGGGGCTCCGAAAGAGGAAATCGAGGCGCTCCGGCGCTTCGGACTCGACCTCGGGCTGGCCTTTCAGGCGGTTGACGATATTCTGGATCTGCGGGGCACGGCCGGTGAGATCGGGAAAGAGAGCGGGCGTGACCGGGCCCTGGGGAAGGCGACGTACCCCGCGCTGTACGGAGTCGAGGAGACCGAGAGGATCAGCCGGGCCTTCGCCGAGGCCGCGATCGGCGAGCTCGAGCTCCTGGCTCGGCCGGAGGACCTCCGGGCCATCGCATCGTACGTGATCGAGAGGACGCACTGAAATGAGAGTCGGCGTGCTGTCGCAACCGCATCACGCGGCGCTCCGGGACATCATGGACCGATTGCGGGCGGCAGCGTCCGAGAACGGGGTCGATCTCGTGTTGACCTCCGACCTGATGGCCGTCTTCGGCGGCGAGGGACCGGCCCTCGACGAGCGCCTCGAAGGAGTGGACTTCCTCCTCACCCTCGGCGGAGACGGCACTCTGCTCAAAGGGGCCAGGCTGGCGGGGCCACGCGACGTGCCGGTGGTCGGGTGCAACCTCGGCAAGCTGGGCTTCCTCACCAGCGTTCCGCTCGGCCGGCTGGAGGAACTGCTTCACAGGCTCCGCGAGAGGCAGTACGAGGAGGAAGCCAGGCTGGCGCTCGAAGTCGGTCTTCACCCGACGGAGGGACCCGCGGGGATGGCATCTGCCGAGCCGACAGAGTCGTTCTACGCCCTCAATGACGCCGTCGTGCACAAGGGGGGCTTCGCGCGCCTCATCTCGATGCGGGTGTGGGTGAACGAGGAGGAGATCGGGCAGTACAGTGCAGACGGCATCGTCCTCGCGACGGCGACCGGGTCGACCGCATACAGTCTCTCGGCCGGCGGGCCGATCCTGTTTCCCTCGCTCGACGCCCTCGTGGCGACTCCGATCTGCCCGCACTCGATGTCCATCCGGCCGGTGGTGGTTCCGGCGGACACGACGATCAATGTGGAGATCCTGAGTCGAATGGACGGCATCCTGGTGACCGTCGACGGACAGAGCGGCGGACGGCTCGGTGGAGGAGGCAGGGTGTCCGCGCGACGGTCTCCCCACCCCGTCCGTCTCATCCGGATGCCGGATCAGAACTTCTTCTCCGTCCTCCGCCAGAAGATGCGGTGGGGCGACGTGCGACCCGCGGCTGACTGACCCGCCCATGCTCAAGGAGCTTCACGTGCGGGACTACGCGGTGATCGACGACTTGCGTCTCGATCTGCAACCCGGGCTGAACGTGCTGACGGGAGAGACCGGCGCGGGCAAGTCGCTGATCGTGGGCGCGGTGTCACTGCTTCTCGGCGACCGGGCTTCGTCTGACGTCGTTCGGGCCGGCCGGGACCGCGCGCTGGTCGAGGGAGTATTCGACTGCTCCAAGTGTCCCGAACTGGTCGCGGCGTGCGAGGAACAGGGAATAGAGGTGGAGGGAGGGTGGCTGATCCTGCGTCGCGAGGTCGTCCGCGAGGGCAGAAATCGGGCCTGGGTCAACGGCTCTCCCGCCACGGCGGCTCTCGTGCGGAGGCTCGGGGCCGGGCTGGTAGACCTGCACGGTCAGCACGAGCACCAGGCGCTTCTGCAGAGGGACGCGCAACGCGACATCCTCGATTCGTTCGCCGGGGCGACGGAGGCCGCTAGCGGCACAGACGCGGCGCACCGCCGCCTGGCGGACGTTCGGCGGCGTATCGCCGCGACCCGGTCGGAGGCCTCGGCCACGCGCGAGCGCGCCGACTACCTCGAATTCCGCGCCCGCGAGATCGAGGAGGCGGCCCTGCAACCGGGAGAAGACGGGGCGGCTGCGAGCGAGGCTCGCCGCCTGGAGCATTCCGAGGAGTTGATGGAGCTGTCGGCGTCGCTCCACTCGGCCGTCTACTCCGACGACGGATCGCTCGTCGACCGTCTCGGCAGCCTGGGACGGAGGATGGAGGACCTGGTCCGAATAGACCCGGCTGCCGAGGAGATCGCGGAGCTCTACGCGGAGTCGCGGAACACCCTGGAGGAGCTCGGCAGGCGCCTGTCCGTCTACCACAGCTCGGTCGAACACGATCCGGAGCGCCTCGCGGCGCTGCGCGAGCGGCTCGACCTTATCCACCGCCTGAAGCGAAAGTACGGTGACACGGTCGAGGCGGTGATCTCGGCCGGCAGGGAAGCGCGAGACGAGCTGGACGCCGCGGACCGAAGCGCGCTCGACCTGGCCGCCCTGGCCCGGGAGGAGGAGCTAGCGCTCGAGGAGCTGCAGAAGGTGGCCCGCAGCCTGACGGACCTGCGGCGGAAAGCGGCACGACGGCTCGAGGCGGAAGTGACGGGCCTGCTCGGCGAGCTCGGAATGGAGGGAGGCCGCTTCGAGGTCGAGCTCGAGGAGCTGGAGGTACCGGGCCCGCACGGTTCGGAGCGTGTGAGCTTCCTCGTGAGTCTCAACCCCGGCTTCGACCCAGGGCCGCTGGCACGTGTCGCCTCCGGCGGCGAGCTGAGCCGCGTCATGCTGGCCCTCAAGACGGTGCTGGCCGAAGTGGACGACGTTCCGACCCTCGTATTCGACGAGATCGATTCGGGCGTGGGCGGCCGGGTCGCTCACCAGGTGGCCGAACGGCTGGCAATGGTGGCCGGGAATCACCAGGTGTTCGCCGTCACCCACCTCCCGCAGATCGCTTCTCGGGCGTCGACTCACCTGCACGTGGAGAAGGTCCAGGCGGACGGACTGGCCGCTGCGCGGGTTCGAACGCTGGACGGCGAGGAGAGGGTCGAGGAGCTGGCTCGCATGCTGGGCGGGAAGCCGGGACGTGAGACGGCCAGGCGCCATGCCGCCGAACTGCTCTCAGAATAGCTGAATTGGAATCCGTGCCGACAAGGTCGTGATTCCGGCGGCGGGCGTCAGTCCTCCCGAACCGGCGATCGAAGTCTGCCACAGGAACGCCAGATCGATCGGCATGCCCGCTCGTCCCGCGGCGAACAGACGGGTCGTCCGGTAGTAGGCCCCGATCCCCAGCATGTGCCGCGTCTGAGAGGTCTCGAGACCCAGAGGAGTGGCGTCGACGCCGGCGGACGAGCTCTCGTACACGTCGCTCTTCTTGTTCCAGAAGGTGTACTCGACGGCCAGGGACATCGCCTCGGCCAGCGCGAAGCGCGGCGAGATGACCACCTGGAGGAAGTCCCCGAGGTCGCGCGACACGGTCACTTTCTGGGAAGCGTAAGCGTAGGGCTGCCCCGGCGGGGCGACTCGACGAACGAGATCGTCCTGCAACTGGATTCCGTACGTGGCTCCCGCGACGACCAGAAGTCGGCTCCCGAACGCGACATCCTGGTAGACCTCCAGCTCGATGTCAGCCGAGCCTGTACCGATCGGCTGCTGTAGAAAGTAGTCCGGGTCGAGATTCGGGTCGCTGTCCGGCTCCGAGAGCGGGAACCGATACCGGGCCCCGACGGTCGTGCGATATCGGATGCCCGGACGGTCGATCGGTTCGGGCGGCTCCGGCTCCGCCTTCGCGCTGTCGCGAGCGACCACCATGCTGTCGGGAACCGCCTCCATGCTGTCGGGAGCGGCGTTCCGGGGGGGTGCGTGAGCGGCGGCCAGATCTTCGTCGGCCGGGACCGCGGCTGTCGGCTCGGGTCGCTCCGGCCAACCGAAGGTGTCGAAGAGCTTGAAACGCGCGCCCACCTCGACATTGGAGAAGGCCCAGCCGCGCGTCACCTTCCCGAGTGGCTGGCCGAGGACGGGGTCACCCTGGAAGTAGGCGTTCAGGTCCGCCCGGGTCGCCGTATCCGGGAGAGAGAACCCCGGCAGGGTGATACCGAAGGCCTGGAATCCGGTCTCGAATCCGCCGTAGTAACCCGTGATCTGCTGGCCGGCGGAGCTTCCGGCCGTGAAGAGGTATCCCTGGTCCGAGACCCGGGAGTCGAGCGCTCCCTGGAAGGCCTCCGTGTCGGAGAGCAGCTGTGCCGCTGCGGCGGAGTCCGCCGGCGAGAGCGTGCCGCCGTCGAGAAGCCCCTGCAGTTGCGCCTGCGCCGCGTCGAGCTGCGAAAAGAACGCCCCAGGGTCGGACAGGGCGCTCTCGGCTCGCAGCACCGCCGCCGAGGCGGAATCGAACACGAACCCGGTTTCCACCTCGGTCTCGACGAGCGGAACCGAGACCTCGATGGCGGCGAACCCTCCGATGCCGTACTGGAACTCGAGCGGTATCCGGCGCACGGACACGTCGATCGATCCGAAGTCGAGATTCCCCAGAGCCAGCTCGCTCTCCGTGAGGGGAGTGAACCCGAGCGCGCCCGCGTCTCGATTGACGACGTCGAGCATCGGGTCAAGGCCGGGAAACAGCCGGGCCGCCACGCTCCCGTCATAATCGGAGAACAACGGCTCGCGGCTCCCGTCCCCCACTCCGGCGCTTCCCTGTGCGAACTGCTCGTTCCAGCTATAGAAGTCCGGGGCGATCGCGATCCACAGGGAACCGGGCTGCGGAATGCGGGCATCGCGGTCCCGCGACTGTCCCTGGACCGCCGCCGGAGCGAGGAGCGCCAGCGCCGCGAGCGAGCACAGGAAGCGGGCAACGTGCGGAGTGGCCGGCGGAGCCGCGCTCCGAAGCATGGCGATCTCCGGTCGTGTGAAACTGCGCCGCCCGGGCGACGCGCGAGGACGGCAGTATAGGCGCCCGCCACAGGCCGGCACAAGCGACGTGCAAGTCTGGCCGCGAGTTGCGAAAGCCGCTAGTTTCCGCGCCCCGGAACCAGAAGGCGTTCCGCGGCGGCGCCGTGGCCGAGTGGCTAGGCAGGGGCCTGCAAAGCCCCCTACTCCGGTTCGAATCCGGACGGCGCCTCTCCCGTCGGCTCGCCAGGCCCGTAGTGCGAAGGAGTGCTCGCGGTGAAGGACCCTTCCTCCGAGGCAGACCGTATGCACGTCCTCGATCGCCTCCTCCTGGTCCTGCTGGTGTTCATCCCGCTCTCCCTTCTCATGAGGTGGGTATTCGGGCTTGACGGCACTCCGGTCTTCGTCACGAGCGCCATCGCCATCGTGCCGCTGGCGGGGTACATGGGGAGGGCCACGGAGCGGCTGGCCGAGCACGTGGGAGCAGGCTGGGGCGGATTCCTCAACGCGACCTTCGGAAACGCAGCAGAGCTGATCATCGCTGTCATGGCGCTCCACGCCGGCCTGGTAGACGTGGTCAAGGCCTCCCTGACGGGGTCCATCATCGGGAACGTCCTGCTCGTGCTCGGTCTCAGCATCCTGGTCGGCGGGCTGCGGTTTCCGCCAATCCAGCGGTTCAACCGGACGGCAGCCGGCGTGGGAGCGACGATGCTGGTCCTGGCCGCCATCGGGCTGGTGATCCCGGCGATCTTCCACGAGATCGTCGGCGTGCAGGCGGCGAATCTCGAGCGGGGCCTCAGCCTCGACATTTCGATCGTGCTGATGGTGACCTACGTTCTTGGGTTGGTGTTCAACTTTCACACGCACTCGCACCTCTATCTCGGCTCCGGTGAGGAGCCGGGCCAAGGCGCAGGGAGCGGCGTGGGGGAGGGGAGGAGTGGGGCGTGGCGGGCGCTGGGCCTGCTTCTGCTGTCCGCGGCGGCCGTCGGCGTGATGTCGGAGCTCATGGTGGGCGAGCTCGAGACGACGGCCCACGATCTCGGGATGAGCCAGGTATTCGTCGGTGTGATCCTCGTGGCCCTCGTGGGCAACGCCGCGGAGCACTCCACGGCGGTGCTCATGGCGGCGAAGAACAAGATGGACCTTTCGGTCCACATAGCGGTCGGTTCGTCGATCCAGATCGCGATGTTCGTGGCGCCGCTACTGGTCTTTCTGAGCTATGCGATCGGCCCGGCGCCGATGGACCTCCACTTCACCCCGCTGGAGGTCGTGGCCGTGGTGCTTTCGAGCGGGATCATGGCCCTCGTGTCGCTGGACGGCGAGTCGCACTGGATGGAGGGGGTTCAACTGCTGGCCGTATACGTCATGCTGGGACTGGCGTTCTTCCTTCTTCCGATCTGAGCGTCGGGCTCGGACGCTCGACGCGCCGCGGGGCAACCTCCGCGGCCGGTGCCGGGTCTAATGAGGCGACCACCGCACGAACCCAGCGCCGGCGGGCCGCCGGGTGTTGTCATAACGATGTGATCGAATCGCACCCATTCCAAAGATTCTGCGCCCCCGAGTGTATAACGGACGGCAAGATCGAACCTTGAACCGGGACGCATCTCCATGAAGTCTCGCTACGCAGTCACGATCCTCGTGTTCATCGTCGCGGCCGCCGCCCTCGGCGGCATCTACTTGCGGCTGCAGCAGAACAGTGAAGAACCGGCCGAGGACTCCGAGAGCTCGACCGTCGACTCGGCACGCGCGGAGGCTCGCAACACGGCGGCCGCTACGGCTTTCGCCACCGGGGTCGCCGTTCCCGTCGAGGGAGCGCCGGTCAAGCGGGGCACGTTCGTCCTGTGGGTCAACGCGGAGGGTCAGGCCACCGCGTTGCGACGTGCGCCCCTCCACGCCCAGGTGGCCGGCCCCGTGATTGAAGTGCCAGTGCGTGAGGGAGACATGGTCCCGGCGGGCGCCGTGATCGCCCGCATCGATCCCGCCGAGTACGAACTGGCCCGCAAGGAAGCACAGGGTGCCCTCGAGCAGGCCGAAGCTTCCTACCAGGACCTGACGCTGGGCGACGACGCGATCGTGGATCCGGACCTGCTGGAGGCCCGGCAGGCGCAGGCCCGGATCCGCAGCGGACTCGCCGGCGCGGAGGCGCGGCTCGAGCAGGCGGTGTACAACGTCGAGAAGACCCTGATCCGGGCTCCATACGCCGGTCGCGTGGCGAACCTGGTCGTGGATGTGGGGACCCGCCTTTCGGCCAACGACTCGGTCGCGGCGATCGTGGACCTTTCGAGTGTGGACGTGGACGTCCAGGTGCTCGAGAGCGAGATCGCGACCCTAGACGTGGGGCGGGAGGCGACCGTGAACTTCACCGCGTTTCCCGGCGAGGAATTCCGTGCGGCGGTGGTGACCGTGAACCCCGTCGTGGATCCCGTGACTCACGTGGGACGCGCCACGGTAAGGCTCCGGAACCCGGGAGCCAGGATCCTGCCGGGGATGCACGCCAACGTCCGGATCGCCGGCCGACTGTTCGAGGACCGGATTTCGGTACCCAAGGAGGCCATCGTCGAGCGGAGCCGCCGGGAGGTCGTGTTCGTCTTCGAGCCCGACTCCGAAGGCTCGAGCACCGGCCGGGCGAAGTGGCGGTACGTCACCACGGGTCTCGAGAACGAGGATGCCGTGGAAGTGGTACCGTCCGAGGACACGGACATGCTCGAGGAGGGAGAGATCGTGCTGGTCGGCGGCCATACGACCCTGACTCACGATGCTCTCGTCCGCCTCTCCGAACCGGAGGAGGAATCGGGAGGCGCCTCGTGATCCGGCGACGGGCCACCGCCGTCGCGGTGATCGCGATCGCCGGCATCGCTGTCCTGGCATCTCCAGGTCGGGCACAGCAGGTGATGCCGCTCGAGGATGCCCTGAGAACCGCACTGACCCGGAACCCGACCATCGAGTCGTCCACGGCGGCAGCGGCCGCTGCTACCTCGTCCCGCTGGGCCGACTGGGGCGCTTTCCTTCCGACGATCGATCTGCGGGGCGCGCTGTCGCAGACGGACTTCACGACGGTCACCTTCCTCGACCCCACCGGCGTGTCGCAGGAGCTGGATGACCCGATCACGTCGACTCGCAAGAGCAGCTCCGCGTCCATTTCCTTCGGCCTCGCCCTCCTGAATCCGGAGCGCATCGCCGCGGTGAAGGCGGGAGACGCGCGTGAGAACGCAGCGGACTATCGACTGACCGCGGCCGAGCGGGTCGTGATCCGGGACGTGAAGCGATCCTACTTCGAGGCCCTGAAGCAGAAGAAGCTGCTCGACGTCTCGCGACGACAGCTGGAAGCCCGTCGGCAGGACTTCGAAGTCACACAGCGGCGATACCGGATCGCCGCCGCTTCCCGCAGCGATCTCCTGGGGGCCGAGATCGACATGAGCGACGCGGAGCTGCGGGTCCTGGACTCGGAGGACGCGCTGGCGAGGGCCCTGCGTCAGCTGCAGGTAACGCTCGGCGTCGCGGTGACGGACGCCGCCCCCGAATCGATCGAGCTCGTGGACGTCGACCGGGTACCCGATGCTGCGCCGCTGGACGCTGACGCGCTGGCGGCGTCGGCTCTGTCGGCGAACCCGAACCTGCTGGCGCTTCAGGAAGACGAGAGGGCCGCATCGTCGGACATGTGGTCGGCGAAGGCGTCCTACCTGCCCCGCATCGACATCGGCTACTCCCTCGGACGGAGCAAGGAGCTCGCGCGCAACGAGAGCCTCTTCGACTTCAACCCCGCCAACACCTCCGACGGCTTCGTGATCAGCGGCTCCTGGAGCCTCTTTTCGGGGTTCTCCCGCAAGCGGCAGACGGCCCAGGCGGACCAGCAGCGCCGGCAGGCCGCTGCGCAGCTCACGGCGCAGCAGTTGCAGATCGAGAAGGACGTGCGGGACCTGGTGGAGGAGCTGAAGCGGCGCGGACAGCGGCTGACGATCCAGGAGCGCAACGTAGAGCTGGCCGGGGAGCGCCTGGACCTCGCCCGTGAGCAGTATCGCCTCGGCAGCATCCCGTACTTCAACCTGCAGCAGGCGATAGATCGTCTGACGCTCGCAGAGCAGTCGCTGTTCCAGGAGCGCTACGACTATCTGATCGGGTGGGCGAGCCTGGAAGAAAAGGTCGGCGGCAATCTGACCGCGGGAGCGAACTGATGACGCTGCCCGACCTTTCGATCCGGCGCCCGGTAGCTACGGCCATGCTGTATCTGGCCGTCGGCGTGCTCGGCGTCGTCTCGTTCGCACGCCTGCCCATCGACCTGCTTCCGGACGTCTCGTTCCCCACGCTCTCGGTATGGACGACCTATCCCGACGCCGGTCCCGCCGAGGTGGAGCGGTTCGTCACCGAGCCGGTCGAGGAGGTGGTGAGCCGAGTTCCCGCGATCCGGTCGGTCGACTCGCGGTCGCGCGAGGGACAGTCCCTGGTGCGGCTGCAGTTCCACTGGGGAACGGACATGGAGTTCGCGATGCTCCACGTCCGGGAGAGACTGGACAATCTCGTCGGTTCCCTGCCCGAGAGCGCAGAGCGTCCGGTGATCCTCACGTCGGACCCGACCAACGACCCGATCATCTCCCTCGCGATCACCGGAGCCGACCTCGCCGAGCTGCGCGACCTGTCGGACGCCGTTTTCAAGCGCCGGCTCGAACAGCTGGACGGCGTCGCGATGGCCGCCATCACCGGGGGCCCCGTCCGGGAGATCCAGGTCGAGGTGGACGCGAGCCAATTGAACGTGAACGGCGTGACGATCGCGGACGTGACGAACGCCCTCGACCGGGCCAACTACAGCGCACCCGGAGGAAGCATCCAGCGCGGCCGGTTCCGCTACAGCCTGCGAACCCTGGGAGAGTTCCAGTCGGTAGACGAGCTGAAGGACGTCGTCCTGGCGCGCCCCGCCGGAGGCGGGGTAGTTCGCCTGCGAGACGTGGCACGCGTCTTCGAGGGAGAGGCGGATCGCGAGACGGTCGCACACTTCAACGGGGAGCCCGCGATCGGACTTCTCGTCTACAAGGAGGCGGGGTCGAACACGGTCCGGGTGGCCGACCGAGTCAACGAGGTTCTCGAGCAGCTCCGGCAGGAGTTCCCTGAGGTGGGAATCGAGGTCGCCTCCAGCCAGGCCACCTTCATCTCCGAGGCCATCTCGAACGTGGTGCAGGCGCTCCTGGTCGGTGGCGTTCTGGCCTTCCTGGTGCTGTTCCTGTTTCTCCGTGACCCCCGCTATCCGGTGGCGATCGGGCTCGCGATCCCGATTTCCGTCATGGCAGCGTTCGCGCTCTGCTATCTGGCGGACGTGAGCCTCAACGTGATGTCGCTGGGAGGGCTGGCGCTCGGCGTCGGAATGCTCGTCGACAACTCCATCGTGGTGCTCGAGAACGTGTTCCGGCACAGGGAGGAAGAGGGGCGGGACGCGGAGGCGTCCGCCTCGATCGGCGCCAACGAGGTAGCCGGCGCGATCACGGCCTCCACGCTCACCACGGTCGCGGTGTTCGGCCCCGTGCTCTACGTCAAGGGGGTTGCAGGCGCCCTCTTCACAGACCTGAGCCTGGCCGTGGCGTTCTCGCTGCTCGCCTCGCTCCTGGTGGCGCTCACCCTTCTTCCGGTGATGGCGGCTCGCGTCGGGCGCGCCGGGGCGGGCGACGGGAAGGCGGTCCGGGAGGCCGAGACGCAGATCAGGGGGATCCTGCCCTTGCGTCTCGCTCGAAGAGTCGGTCGGGCCCTGCGTGGCGCCTGGCGCTTCGTGCTGGAGTCGATTCGGATCACGTTCGCGGACCTGTTTCATCTCCTCGGCCGGATCACCAGGGCCGCCTTCGGTCCGCTTCTGCGAGCCTTCGACCGCGGATTCGCCTCGTTCACGGAGTGGTACGAGAAGTCGCTCCGCTGGGCGCTGGATAACCGTGGCGCCGTCCTGCTGGCCGCGTTCGGAGCCCTGGCGGTAGCCCTCATCGGAGGAGAGCTCCTGCCGCGCAGCCTGATGCCGGAAGTGGACGAAGGGGCTTTCCGCGTGGAGTTGAATCTCCCCGTCGGAACGCCGCTGGAGGTGACGACGGAGGCTGCCGGCCGGCTCGAGAAGGCGCTGCTCGACATGGACGGAGTGGAGGCGGTGTTCACGAGAGTGGGGCGGGCACGGGAAGCCGAGCTGTCCACCCGAGAGCTGACCGGCCTGAACAGCGCGGCGCTGGAAGTCCGGCTCGAGGACGGGCGACGCAAGGTCGTCGACGTGGTGAACGAGTTCCGCGGCGTGGTCGCCGCGAGCGGGATCGATCCGCGGGCGGTCGCCGTGGAGACCGGGCGCGCCACCTCCCTCGGCCGGGCGATCGGCGTCGGTGAGGCCGACATCGCGGTGAAGGTGCGGGGACAGGAGCTCGACAGCCTGGTCCTCGTGGCCGACGAAGTCCTGGCCCGCATACAGGGCCTCCCCCGGATCGCGGACGCGAGGATCGATCTCCAGCTGACGCAGCCGGAGCTGGAGATAGAGGTGAACCGGGAGGCGGCGGCCCGATACGGGGTATCGGTGACGCAGGTCGCGGACGCCATCGAAGCGTACCTGCGGGGCCAGGAGACCACCCGCCCGTACACGGAGTTCTCGGAGAAGATCGACATCCGGGTGCGACTTCCCGAAGCCGAGCGCCAGGCCCTGGCTGACGTGATGACGCTCACCCTGGACGGAGTGCCGGTCCGGGAGCTCGTGACGGTCCGGGAGGGTTACGGGCCCGTCGAAATCCGCCGCAACGAACAGAACCGGACGGTCCAGGTCCTGGCGGACATCCGGGGTGGAGGCGTGTCCTCCGCCGTGAGGGAGATCGAGGCGGCCGTGGCGGACGTGAGGCTCCCTCCCCTGACTGCCCTGCGGGTGGGTGGAGAGAACGAGGAGATGCGCGAGAGCTTCCGCTCGCTGCTGTTCGCCTTCGGACTGGCGCTCTTCCTCGTCTTCCTGATCATGGCGGCCAAGTTCGAGTCTCTCATACAGCCCCTGGTGGTCCTGGTTTCGGTGCCGCTCGCCGCGATCGGCGCCGTCGCTGCACTGGCCCTGGCCCGTGACGGCCTCAACGCGATGAGCGGGATCGGTCTCGTGATCCTGATCGGGATCGTCGTGAACGACGCCATCATCAAGGTGGACTTCATCAACCAGAAGCGGGCCGAAGGCTCGTCCAAGCGACACGCCATCCTGGAGGCCGGAAGGCTGCGGCTGCGGCCGATCCTGATGACCACCATCACGACGGTGTTCGGGCTGCTTCCCATGGCCCTCGGCTGGGGCGCCGGGGCCGACCTGAGGGCGCCGCTCGCGGTGGCGGTAATCGGCGGGCTCATTTCCGCGACGTTCCTCACCCTCGTGGTGGTTCCGGTGGTGTATTCGTTGATGGTGGCGCCGGGTGAGCCCGTGTCGGCGGCGGCCGCCCCGGGTGCGGGAGGCGAGGGCCGGAAGGCATCGCTCGGCGGGAGCGCGGCCCTGGGACACCCGTTGACGGACAGTTGATCGTTCATCGAGAAGTTGTGGGCCCCGACGACGGGGGCGAGGAGGGAGGCGGAGCGTGATCGACCTGTCCATCAAGCGACCCGTGGCCACGGCGGCGATCTACGTCGCGCTGGTCGCCCTCGGTGCGTACAGCTTCCGTCTGATTCCGGTGGAGCTCCTGCCCGACGTCGACTATCCCCGGCTGACGGTCAACGCCTCCTGGGGTGGCGCGTCACCCGAAGCGATGGAGGCGTTCGTCACCTCTCCGCTCGAATCGGCGGCCCAGCAGGTGAAGGGGGTACGCAAGATCACCTCCACGTCTCGGGCCGATCCGAGGGGGCTGGGCTCGAGCGCCGAGATCGACATCGAGTTCGATCGAACCGTGCGAATGGACTTTGCCCAGCTCGATCTCAGCGAGCGCTTCGCGGCCATGCGCGACGAGCTGCCGCCCTCGGTGTACCCTCAGATTCAACCCTACGTACCGAGAGAGTTCTCGGACGAGGAGCAGCGCTTCCTGAGCTACCAGCTCCACGGACCTTACACGTTCAGCCGTCTGGCCGAGGTGGCCGAGGAGGAGATCGAGCCGATCCTGTCGTCGGTCGAGGGAGTCGCAGGCGTCGTCGTCTGGGGGGACCAGGACCGTGAAGTCGCGGTGGAGCTGGATCGGCAGAAGCTCGAGGCGCTGAACTTGAGGCCGGAGCAGGTGGAACAGAGGATCCGGGACCTGTCCACGCTGCGGGCGCCGGGCTCCCTGGTCCTGGAAGGGCGCCAGGTGACGCTCGCGGTGCGCACGAGGGTAAGCCGGGTGTCGGAGCTCGAGGACCTGGTCATACTGCAGCGGCCGGAGCGGACGGTCCGCCTCCGGGACATCGGAACCGTCCGGGAGCAGACTGCGGACGCGACGTCGTACTTCCGGATCGACGGGAAGCCGACGATCTCCATCTTCGTGACGCGGGAATCCGGCACCAACGCCGTGCGCGTCGCCGACGCGGTCAAGGAGGCCGTCGAGCCGCTCAAGGGCAGGATGCCGCCGGGGGCGTCGCTGGAGCTCGACGACGACCAGAGCAAGGAGATCCGTCAGCAGCTTACTGATCTGAGGCTGCGCGCGATCGCGGCGGCGATCGTCATCTTCCTCGTCCTGACACTGTTCCTCAGGTCGATGGGGGCGGTGCTGATCGTCTTCGCGACGATCGGGTTCAGCGTCCTGATCGCCGTCAACATGCTGTACATAGGAGGGTTCTCACTCAACGTCCTGACGCTGGCCGGTCTGGCCTGGGGGTTCGGCCTGATCGTGGACAACGGGATCGTGGTGCTCGAGAACGTGGAGCGTCACTCACACCTCGGAAAACCGGCTCGTCAGGCGGCGCTGGATGGCTCCCGGCAGGTCATGCTGCCGGTCATCGCGGCGACGGCGACCACCGCGATCGTGCTCGTGCCGTTCCTCTTCCTGCAGGGCGAGCTTCGGATCTACTACCTGCCGCTGGCGTTCGCGGTGGCCTTTTCGATCGTGGCCAGCCTGTTCGTCGCGTTCACGTTCGTCCCGACGATGGCCGCCCGCGTCCACCATTGGCGGGCGAGAGTGTACGGAGTGCCGGGCGGGGCGGGCGGGCAGAGCGTCGGGACTGAATCTCCGGGGGTGGAGGCTGCAACCCCGGCGGCGTCCCCTTCGTCAGTCCGTGGAGCCGTCCGCGCGCCGGCTTACATTCGCGCCTACCGGAGCGTTCTCGGCTTCTCCCTGGATCACCCCTTTCTGGTGATCGCGGTATGCCTCGCCGCCCTCGGCGGAAGCTGGTATCTGTTCGACAAGCACGTGACGCGTGGCATCCGGTGGTCGGCCTTCTGGGGGCAGGACACTTACATCACGGTCAACATCACGTTTCCCCGAGGCGCCGGGCTCGAGCGAACCGATGACCTGGCGCGTGCGTTCGAGGAAAAGATCGCGTCCATCCCGGAGGTCAAGCGATACGAGACCTGGGTTCAGCCACAGTATTCCTTCATCCGCGTCACGTTCCCCAAGGAGCTGGAGACCACGCAGGTGCCGGTGGCCATCAAGGAGCAGATGGTCGCCTACAGTTATCAGTTCTCGGGTGCCGACGTCCGCGTGTACGGCTACGGGCCCTCGTTCTACGGAGGAGGCAGCCAGCCGCCCAACTACTCACTGAAGATCCTCGGCTACAACTACCTGCAGGTCCAGGCGCTCGCGGAGGACCTGGCAGGCCGGCTCGAGCGGTTCAGCCGGATTCAGGACGTGGATCCGAACGCGAGCGGACAATGGTACGAGCGCGACAAGGAGTTCGAGTACTACCTGGCGGTGGATCGAGAGGCCCTCGGGTCACACGACCTGACGGTGGAGGACCTCCTGCGTTTCGTGTCGGCCAACCTGCCGAGCGACCGTCCCAGGGCACAGGTCCTCCGGGTCGGGGCGGAAGAGCTCCCTTTCGCGGTCAAACTGGAGGGATACCGGGAATTCGACCTCGTGGACATGGGACAGCTTCGGGTTCCCACGCCCGGCGGCAGCGAGGTTCGCCTGGCGGACATCGCCCGGGTCGAGCGGCGGAACGTTCTGTCGCGCATCCTCCGGGAGGACCAGCAGTACCAGAGGACCGTGGCGTGGGAATTCAGAGGGCCACGGAAGCTGGGTGACCTGATACGCGACGCCGTGGTGGAGGCGACGACCCTGCCGCCCGGGTACAAGATCGAGGAGGAAGACACCTGGAGGTGGTCGGACGAGGAGAAGACCCAGGTCTACCTGGCCGTCGGGTTCGCCGTGCTTCTCATCTACATGGTGACCGCGGCGCTGTTCGAGTCGCTGGCCGCCCCGCTGGTGGTGCTCCTGACGCTGCCGCTCGCTCTGATCGGAGTGTTCCTGATCTTCTTTTACGCGGATGCCACTTTCACCCGCACGGCGTACATCGGCACGATCATGATGTGTGGGATCGTGGTGAACAACGCGATACTCATCGTCTATCACATCGGTGAGCTCCGACAGCTCATGCCGACCCGTGAAGCCATCCTGCAGGGAACACTGGAACGCGTGCGCCCCATCCTGATGACCACTTTCACCACGGTCTTCGGGCTGCTTCCCCTGGTCCTGTTTGCCCAGTCGCAGGATGAAAACATCTGGAACTCCTTGGCACTCGCCACGATAGGCGGATTGATCTCGAGTACTTTATTCGTACTTGTGGCCATCCCGGTTGCCTATCGGTACATGGTCGCGAGGAGGGCCTGAACCGGTAACGAGGGGCGCAACATGCAGGCTTCATCTTCCCGGCGGGCCGGGGCTCGATCCCCCGCGCGCGCTCCCTATCCGCGCGCGATTCGAGGGCTGGCATGCGTCATGGCCGTGAGCGCCTGCGGGGTGTCCGAGACCGGGCAGAACTCCGCGGATCCGGCTGTCGTCCACGACTCGGGAGGGGTGGAGATCGTGGTCAACCGCGGCACCGGCTGGATGCCGGAATCCGGTTGGCGCCTCGAGCTCGACCTGGAGGTGGGAGAGAGAGACGGTCCGGCGGCGTTCGGGCGGATTGCATGGGTCGCTCCGGGCCCGAACGGCGGCATGTTGGTCCTGGACTCGCAGTCGAGCCGGGTCCACGAGTTCGACTCGCTGGGAGCGCCGATCCGGGAATTCGGAGGGGAAGGGGACGGGCCCGGCGAGTTCGGCCGTCCGGCATCCGTCACGGTGCTCCGGGACGGACGGATCGCCGTGGCCCAGACCTTTCCGCCGGTCCTGTACTGGATGTCGGGAGCCGGCGAGTACCTCGGTTCCACGCGCCTGCCCATCTCGCGTGACGAGGCCGGCACCCGCACGGCCGGCGCTTTCGGCCTCTGGCAGGTGACACCCGACGGCCGCGTGTTCGTGCAGGCGCAGGTGATCGATCCAGGGGCGGGAAGCGGGGGGATGCCCGTCGCGCTCCTGGAGGTGGACCCCGCGGGAGAGGATGCGCCGGACACGATCGCCAGGTGGACCTGGGATCCCGGGATCGGCGAAGCGAAGATCCGCGCCTTCGAACCCGTCCATACCTGGATGCCAACCTCGGACGGGGTCATCGTGCTGGCACCCGGCGATCCCTACGAGGTGTATTGGGAAGACCCGTCCGCCGGGCGGGTCCGGGTGATGCGGCGGGACATCGCACCGGTCCCCATCACCGAACGGCACCGCCACCGAGCTCTCGAGGACATGCGCGCCGGGATGGAGGAGGGAGGGGCTCCGTCGGCGATGGTCGACGAGATGCTCTCGGGAGCCGAATTCGAGTCCACGATGCCACCGGTGCTGCGGGTCTGGGTATCCGACCCCGACGATCGGCTGTGGATCGGTGTTCACGATCCCGCCCTGTTCGAAGGGCAGGAAGAAGGGGCGGCACTCGGCTGGGACAATGCCTGGGACGTCTTCGAGCCAGACGGTCGCTACCTGGGCCGCTTGCCGGTGCCGGATGGATTCAGGCCGCGGGTGGTGACGGAACAGGCGGTGTACGGCGTGTGGGAGGACGAGCTGGAGGTGCCCTTCGCCCGGCGCTACCGCGTCGTCAGGCCGTGAGCGACCGGATTGCCGCCCGCTGACGTGGCACCAGAGAGATGGGGCGAGCGCCTCGAAGGCGCTTCGCCCCACTCGAAGTCACACGACTGTGAGGATCCTCGGAAGGGGATCAGCGACCCTCGTCGGGCCGTCCCTGCTGCGACTCGGGCTCGTTGGTCGCGCCGGCGCGACGGGTCAGCTGCATCCAGCCTTCGCGGTGCGCTTCGTCCCAGCAGAGTCCGCTGTACCGCGAGCCATCGGCCTCACGCTTCGCCAGGGTGCAGCTCACCCAGTAGTCCGGGCGCAGCTCCATGCCGAACGAGAAGTTGTCGACGGGCGGTGTGCCGGTCGTGACGATGTTCTTCCATTGGATCTGCTCGCCGCCCAGCACGAGCTGACCCTGGGGGTTCTTCGTCTGGACCTGGAGGACGACGCTCACCTCCTGTGCGCTCTTGGTCACGTGGCGTACGCCCGCCGGAAGCTGACCGATCGGCGTCCACATGCCCTTGTACGTGGCCACGGTCATGTCCTGCGCCGAGGCCTTCGGGGTCCAGACGAACATCAGTGCCAGCGCTGCCGCAACTGCGTACTTCTTCATCGAGGTCCTCCGTGTGAGGTCTTCTCCGGGTGTCGATCCGAACACCAAAAAATCGTTGATGCGACGTTAGCGGGCAAGCTCTCCCCCGGCAAGCCGTCGCGCGTCTGCGCCGACGCGCCGCAGGCACCCCTTGCGGAAGGGACCGGACCCGAGAATATTTCAAACGTATGTATGAATCAAAAGGGACGGCGGCCGCCCTGATCTCGGCGGGATCCGAACTGTTTTCCACTCGAGGCTTCGAGGGGACCTCGGTTCGTGAGATCACGCGGCTCGCGGGAGCGAATCTGGCGGCGGTGGGCTATCACTTTGGCTCGAAGGAAGGACTCTGGCACGCCGTCCTCGAGGCGGGGCTCGGCCCCCTGCGTGACGCGATGGCGGATGCCGCGAGCGGCGAAGT
>Ga0210060_1000233_pt1 | contig 27072 bp, 23 predicted proteins | sample Joice_CattailNLB_FD_184871 | JGI IMG/M metagenome (GOLD analysis project Ga0210060, IMG submission 184871) | Wetland microbial communities from San Francisco Bay, California, USA, that impact long-term carbon sequestration - Joice_CattailNLB_D2... | ecosystem: Environmental > Aquatic > Marine >...
TTTTTATTGGTACGCCCGGCTGGGCTCGAACCAGCGGCTTTCAGCTCCGGAGGCTGACGCTCTATCCACTGAGCTACGGGCGCATTTTGAGGGCTTTGATAACCGCCCCTTTTTGTCCAATTTCTGCTAAGAAAACTTAGTTTATAAGTTGAGGCAAGTCAAGATGAAAACAGTCCAAAGGTTCAGAGTTTCACCGTTACTATTTTTGATGACCGCTTCTTTTAGGTAAGTTTTTATCCAGAGCTTCTTTTGCTTCACCCACCACATATAGGGACCCGGCAACGCAGATGACATCATCCGCCGATGCGGTTTTAATCGCGTATTCTAAGGCCTCTTTTACATCCGAGATGATGGTTACCCTGGGAATTATCTTCCTGGCAATGGATTCGAGTTTTACCGGCTCCAGGGCCCGGTTAATTTTAGCCCGGGTCAAGATGACCTGATTGGCTGTCGGTAGAAGGCAATTGAGCATTGCCCTGTAAGGTTTGTCGTCCAGAATGCCGATGACCAGGGTAATTTTTCGATCATCAAAATTTTCTGACAGAAACCGGGCCAGGTTCCGCGCGGCTATAAAATTATGGGCGCCGTCGAGTATGATCCGGGGTTCGACCGAAACAATCTCCAATCGCCCCGGCCAACGGTTTTTTATTAAGCCGGCTTTGATATGGTCCAGGGAGAGGTTTGCACCGCTTTGATTCAGTATTTCACAGGCTGCCAGAACAAGGGCCGCATTATCTACCTGATGGCTGCCTGACAGTCCGGTTTGCAGACCCTGCCAGTTTGCTTCAATACCATGATAAGAAAACGTCCCCGCTAGGTTGCGCCTAACTTTGAAATCCTTTCCGAGGCGAAACAGAGGTGCGGACTTTTCAGCGGCCTTATTTTTTATCACGGCGAGGGCTTTTTTTTGGCGGATACCGCTTATTACCGGCCGACGTGATTTGATAATTCCGGCCTTTTCCGCGCTGATCTGCTCGAGGGTGTTTCCCAGATATTCACGATGTTCGACCGAGATGTTGGTGATAATTGAAACCCGGGGTCGAATGATGTTGGTCGCATCAAGCCTGCCGCCCATGCCGGTTTCAATGACCGCCCAATCCACTTTTTGTCTGGCAAATTCATAAAACGCCATAACCGTTGCAAATTCGAAAAAAGTGGGCTCGCGCTCACCGTGGTGGGCATTTTTAATGGCATTATAGGATGCCACCACATTGCTATTTGATATCGGCCGGTTGTTTATCTGAATTCGTTCGTTGAAATGGACAAGATGCGGAGAGGTATAAAGCCCGGCTTTATATCCAGCCTGGTTGAGAATCGATGCCAGCGATGAGGCCACCGATCCTTTGCCGTTGGTGCCGGCCACATGGATACAATTATAGGTATCCTGGGGATTGCCCATAGCGGATAAAATTTTTCTGATCGTTGACAGCCCCAGCTTGATGCCGAATCTTTGCAGGCCGTACATGTTTTTCAGGCATCTATGATAGGAAATATCGGATACCATACCCATTAAAAAAACCCGGCAATTGTGCAACCTTACCGGGTTTTTCCTTTAACAATAATTGATGCTAACTTCTTTGTCTGGCTTTGCTGGCTGCGATGCGCTCGCGCCTTAAAGCTTCGCGCTGTTTGCGACGGCGAAATTCGCTTGGTTTTTCATAGCTCTTTTTTAATTTTAAGCGCTTGAAAAGCCCGTCGTTTTGAATTTTCTTTTTCAAAATGCGCATTGCTTTTTCAATGTCATTGTCAATGACTCTGACGTCAATACTCTTCAAATACCTCGCCCCCTTCTTGCCATCGGGAATAGCGCAATGCATATCGTTTCCGATGCTTAATTAATCGATGCTTTGAAAGCAAATGATAACAATTAGCGAAAAATTTGATGAATAGCAAGAAGAATTTCGAAACTGATTATTTTTTTTTGGTCCTATAACCCAAATAAAGGTAACCGCCATTTTACCCCCTGCCCCTGCCCGCCTCGCAAGCCAGAGCGCTGCGGGCAGGTCAATTTCTGCCACACACGCCTGCGGCGGATCTTCGACAGGGGAGGGAGGCGAGGACACCTCCCCTTAGACGGACATCGGTTATGCGAGGGCGCAGCCGGCATTTCAATATAAAGAATTATGTATGTTTTCTGCAGGTTATAGAAAAATCAGGTGGTCTCATAAATCCCTTGACACCCATCCTGCATTCAGACATACTTTGCCGTCAAAAATAGTTTCCTTGCAATTTAATACCGCTATCAAATTATCAAAAGGAGGTTTGCAAATGCGTTTGATCTTATTAGGCGGCCCGGGAGCGGGCAAAGGAACCCAGGCTAATTTCGTAAAAGAGAAGTTTCAGATTCCCCAGATTTCAACCGGTGATATGTTGAGAGCGGCGCTCAAGGCTGGAACTGAGCTGGGGAAAAAGGCCAAAGGGTATATGGATTCAGGCGGTCTGGTGCCCGATGACGTTATTATCGGTCTCGTCAAAGAACGCATCCAGAAGCCTGATTGCAAAAAAGGCTTCTTGTTTGACGGCTTCCCACGGACCATTCCCCAGGCCGACGCCATGAAGGATGCCGGGGTTGCCATCGATGCGGTTGTGGACATCAATGTGCCGGATGAAGAAATCATCAAACGCATGGGCGGACGAAGAGTTCATCTTAGCAGCGGTAGAACCTACCATATCATTTTCAATCCGCCGAAAGCGGAGGGCAAAGATGATGTCACCGGTGAAGATCTCATCCAGCGGGACGACGACCGGGAAGAGACAGTTCGCAAACGGCTTGATGTCTATCATGCCCAAACAGAACCCCTGATCGATTACTACAAAAACTGGGAAAGTTCCGGCGAATCGGGTGCACCGCGGTATATCCGAATTGAAGGCGTTGGGAAAGTTGAGGAAATTAGTGATCTGATTTATGCCGAACTTAAAAAGCTGAGTTAAACGGCTCACAGTAGAACCATACGATATAAAAAGGTCCTATTGTCATTTTAGATAGGACCTTTTGTCATTTATTCAACTTTTTTTCCCCTAACAGGTTTTCAACCAACTTAAGCGCTTGTTCCCGGGAATATGTTGGTTGGCAAAGGCGCTCCTCTTCGACACGATTCAAGATGTGCTTAAATTCCGCTGAAGGTTGCATGCCAAACTCATTAATTAAATCGTTGCCGTTTATGGGGGGCGGCAATAACGCCCTGGGGCGCAATACGGTATCATACTTCCGGAGAAGCTTCCGGATAAAACCGGTAAACTCATTTATCACGGGATCACCGGCTTCTTGCTGGGCCCTGAATTCAGCCAGGGCATTCAGGAGCACATCGGGGGTGACATCATTGCATTTTAAAAAAAGGCGGATAAATCCTTTTTCTACGGGTGAATTTTTCAGGTGCTCACGGAATAATATAACCGGTTTGAAATGATGCCGAATAATCATTTCAATGGCCTCTGATTGGCGCCTGGAAAACCGCAGTCGTCGGCAGATACCTTGGGCCACGGCGGCACTTTGATTGGCATGGGCGTCAGGATGCTCGATTTTTTCGTTAGCGAGCGGCGGTTTCGCCGGCAATCCGTCTAGATCGTGGAACAAAATAGCCCATTTCATAAGTATGCAGCGGTCGGCATCATTATATCGCCCAAATTCATCTTCGGGATCAAGCAGTTTTTCAAGGTGGTTATACGAATCAAGGGTCTGGTCAAACAGGGTGCGGGGGGCAACGGGTTGCAACCGCAGCTGTCTTAGTTTCAGGAATTCTGGAAATATGCTAAACAGCAGATCGCTGTCGGCCATCAGGGACAGATAGGGATGAGATGCGGAGCATTGCAAAATTTTAAAAAATTCTTCCCGGATTCGTTCCCCGGCCGATTTTTGGATTAGATTTGCATCCGCTGCAATGGCGGCCTGGGTACTCTTATCAATGTGATAACCAAAAGTGGCCGCCATCCGGTAAGCGCGTATGAGACGCACCGGATCTTTGCGAAATACTTGCCGGGAGACCATGCGTACTTTTTTAGCTGCCAGATCCTTTTGACCTCCCAGAGGATCGATCAGATTTCCGGAGGATACATCCACGGCCATCGCGTTGATGGTAAAATCGCGGCCGCGAAGATCATTTTCTATCGTGCTGCCGTTGACGGGCATTATGTCGAAGAAATGGTCCTTTGTAACAACCCGGAGCATTTTTTGGTCTTGCTTGCCCAATTCAACAATATGGCCACCGGTCATGGCGGCCAGGCGACCGGCAAAATTGGTACAATCCTGGTGGACAACCATGTCGTAATCATGGGGCATTCTTCCTGCGAGGAGGTCCCGGACCGAACCGCCGACAACATAAACTCCCGTTTTAAATGGAAAGATATTTGTGTCAAATGGAAGCATCAATATTTTCAGTGCAGCAACCGGTGGCTAAAGAATATGGTATTTCAACTTAAAGTCTGAAAAAACAAGCGAAAGCGCTTGACAGGATGAATATTATGATATATTTATTTACCTTACGTGGTTAAAAACATGTGGAACCCGCCAGAACGAGAGGATATCTTTTTCTTCTAATATAATTCACTTAACATTCAACTTCCTCCTTAACAACCGGCATGGATCCAATCAGTAAATCAACTGTATAATGAAACTTTATACGCATATGGATACCTTTACAATGCCTTTTCTGTGTGGCCGGTCTTAATATTAGGGTAGCACGCTTAAAACCGAATGCAGGCATTAGACTGTGCAGCGCAACGCCGGTAAACTCTAAGAATGTAGTGTTTTAGGCTCAAGCTTTCGTGTCAGCATTTAAATAAACATTTCAATGTGTAATGGATAGATATTATTGATGAAAAATAATAAGGGGAATGATTTGATGAACATTGCTGAACTTAAAGAAAAAAAAATCAGCGAACTGACTCAGATGGCCAAACAGCTCAAAGTCGACGGTGCGGCGGGGATGCGCAAACAGGAGTTGATGTTTGCATTGCTTCAGACCCAGATTGAAAAAAATGGCCTTATTTTCGGCGAAGGGACTCTGGAAATTCTGCCGGATGGTTTTGGCTTTTTGCGTTCACCGGACTCAAATTATCTGCCGGGCCCGGACGACATCTATGTGTCTCCTTCCCAGATACGCCGTTTCAATTTAAGAACTGGAGATACTGTTTCCGGTCAGATCCGACAGCCCAAGGAGTCGGAAAGGTATTTTGCGCTTTTGAAAGTCGAAGCAGTCAACTATGAAGACCCCGAAGTGACCCGTGATAAAATCCTTTTTGACAATCTGACCCCCCTTTATCCGGAACGTAAAATTAATCTTGAAACCGACCCTGAGAATTTTTCCACGCGCATCATGGATTTAATGATTCCCATCGGGTTTGGCCAGAGGGGGCTGATCGTATCACCGCCCCGATCCGGGAAAACCATGCTGCTGCAATATATTGCCAATGCGATCATTGCCAGCCATAAAGATGTTGAGCCCTTTGTGTTGCTGATCGATGAGCGTCCCGAAGAGGTGACCGATATGCAGCGTACGGTCAAGGCGGAGGTTATCAGTTCAACCTTCGATGAGCCGTCCGAACGGCATGTTCAGGTTGCTGAGATGGTCATTGAAAAGGCCAAACGGTTGGTAGAACATAAAAAAGACGTAGTTATCCTTTTAGACAGTATTACACGTCTGGCCCGGGCGTACAATTCGGTTGTTCCGCCCAGCGGTAAAATCCTGTCCGGTGGTGTAGATTCCAATGCGTTGCAGCGCCCCAAGCGCTTTTTTGGCGCGGCCAGAAATATCGAAGAAGGGGGCAGTCTGACAATTATTGCCACCGCTCTGGTTGATACCGGCAGTCGCATGGATGAGGTGATCTTCGAGGAGTTTAAAGGAACCGGAAATGCCGAGATTCAATTGGATCGCCGGTTGGCAGACAAGCGCGTGTTCCCGTCATTTGATATCAAACGATCGGGTACCCGCAAAGAAGAGCTGCTTCTGAATGAAGGCGCGCTCAACCGGGTCTGGATATTGCGCAAGTTGCTGACGACGCTCAATACGGTTGACAGCATGGAATTTTTACTTGAAAAAATGAGCGGAACCAAAGACAACGAAACATTCCTAAACTCAATGAATGCATAACATAATAGGCTTTACCCATTTTAAATGACGGGGCGCTGGGTTGCTGGCTAATGGGAATAAAACGATTCTATCGATTGACAAAAATTTTATTCTGCTCTATAGGACCTTTGTCCCATTTTTTCTCATTGATTGGATTAAATATAATAGCAGGGGGTTGCAAATAACATGAAGAACGGAATTCATCCTGAATACGCTGAAACGGGCATACGATGCGCATGCGGCAATGAGATACAGGTCGGTTCGACCCGGTCTGATATCAGTGTTGAAATATGCTCCCAATGCCATCCTTTTTTTACCGGTAAACAGAAACTTGTCGACACTGCAGGTCGAATTGAGCGCTTCCGTAAAAAATATGAAAAATTTCAGAAACAAGAGAAACCCAAATAGCTAAATCCCGCCTATCATTTCGCTTTGCAGATAGCCGTCAGGCTTCAAGGCTGGACCTGATACCGCGTGCCTTAATGACTCCATCAGGGGCAATGTTCAGGTAGGCCGGCTCGATTCCTTTCCCTTGTTAGAAAATCAGAACCGGTAAAAAAATGCTCACAAGTACCGGCAACCTGGTGGTGTCAGCCATCAAGTTGCCGGATACAACAACAATTGATATCAGAAAAATGTTTGAGAAATTAATCGGGGTTGAAGAGCGTTTCATCGACATTGAGAATCATCTGGCTGATCCGGAAATTGTCCAGGATCGGGATGCCTACAAGAAGTATGTGCGTGAGCATGCGGAACTGAATAAAATCGTTGCGGTCTTCCGCAGGTACAAGCAGACGCTGAATAATCTTGAGGAAAGCCAGGGGCTGCTAAAGGATGCGGATCCCGAAATAAAAGATCTGGCGCGCGATGAAATCCACACCCTGAATCTTGAAAAAGAAAAAATTGAGAACGAGCTGAAAGCCTTGCTGGTGCCCAAAGATCCCAACGATGACAAAAATGTCATCGTCGAGATTCGGGCCGGCACCGGTGGCGAAGAGGCGGCTTTGTTTGCCAGCGACCTGTTCAGGATGTATAGCCGCTATGCCGAGAACCGGAATTGGAAGGTTGAAATAATCACCCACCATCCCACCGGCGTTGGCGGCTTGAAAGAAATCATTGTGATGCTCCAGGGCAAGGGAGCCTACAGTGCGTTTAAGTACGAAAGCGGTACCCATCGGGTGCAACGGGTGCCCACCACCGAGACCCAGGGGCGCATCCATACATCGGCGGTTACGGTAGCCGTCCTGCCCGAGGCCGAAGAGGTCGATGTTGCCATCGACCCCTCCGAACTCAAAGTGGACGTATATCGATCCACCGGCCCGGGCGGGCAGAGTGTCAACACCACAGATTCGGCCGTACGCATTACCCATCTTCCCACCGGTCTTGTGGTGACCTGTCAGGATGAAAAATCGCAGTTGAAGAATAAAGTTAAAGCCATGAAGGTTTTGCGGGCACGGCTGCTGGATCAAATGACCAGGGAACAAAACGAAAAGCGCTCCGAAGATCGAAAAAGCCAGGTGGGAACAGGCGACCGAAGCGGCAGAATCAGAACCTACAATTTTCCCCAGGGAAGGGTCTCGGATCATCGGATCAATCTGACGCTCTACAAACTGGATCACATTCTACAGGGCAACATTGAAGAACTCGTCGAAAGCCTGGCTAACTATTATCAGACCCAGGCCCTCAAGAAAAACGAATAATAAATATCATATTAGCTGCTGCGGTTGGCAGGATGTTGTATGTCAGGCTTCAGAGTAATGAAGACAGAAAACAGAGGACAGATGACAGAAGGCGGAAAACAACGGAAAGCATTCTGCATTGTCCATCTGTATTCTGTCATCTGTCATCTGTCTTCTTATAGGTGACACCTGGAACCGTAAATCTTAAAATTTTAGACATCGATGGCAGAAAAAAATCCCGACACAGCCGATAGCAGCCAATGGACAATAATCAAGCTCCTGCAGTGGGCCGCATCCTATTTAAAGACCCATGAAATCGACAGTCCCAGAGCAACCGGAGAAATACTGCTTGCCCATGCGTTGAAGTGTGAGCGGATCGATCTGTATTTAAAGTTTGATCAACCATTGACCGACGATGAGCTGAAAGCCTTTAAAACTCTCATTAAACGTCGAACCAGGCGGGAGCCGGTGGCTTATATCCTGGGCGTTAAAGAGTTCTGGTCCCTTGAGATTGAAGTTAACGAGGATGTTCTGATACCAAGACCGGAAACAGAATGTTTGGTGGAGACGGCTTTGGAGCTGTTGGCCCGGCACGCATCGTCCCAATCCTGGCGCATCCTGGATCTGGGTACGGGTTCGGGGGCGATTGTAATTGCGCTGGCGTCACAACAACCCCGGCACACTTATTTTGCATCTGAAAGGAGTATTCAAGCTGTCAGGGTGGCTCACCGAAACGCGCGGCGGCATAATCTTGGTGAAACGATCCACTATTTCAATGCCGATTGGCTGACATCTTTAAATCAGAAAAAATCGGCATTTGATATGATCGTTTCTAATCCACCTTATATTCCCAGCCGGGTGATTGAGGGCCTGCAGCCCGAAATCCATAGTTATGAACCGATAGCCGCCCTTGATGGAAGTAATGACGGCCTTGAATGTTTTAAAGAAATTATAAACGCTGCCTATCGTTACCTCATACCAGGCGGTGTGCTGTTGCTTGAGATCGGCCATGACCAGCAGGACGATATTCGCGGGATAGTATCCGCTAGCGGTCAATATGATGGTTTCAGCTGCACGAAAGACTACGCCGGCCATGATCGTGTGGTCTGGATGTATAATAACGCAAAAAAGGGTTGCGACTAATTACAATATTTGTTATGTAAAAAAATTTTTACAACACCCACGCCTTTGGACCTGTTTCCCGGTGCTTTCTTTGAAAGTCGGAAGCAGGGGTGACAATGGCGGTGGACCAACCGAAATGAAAGGGAGAAAACCATGGCTTATGTAACAATGAAAGAATTGTTGGAGGCCGGCGTACACTTCGGCCATCAGACGAAACGCTGGAACCCAAAAATGAAACCGTATATTTTTGGAGCCAGAAACGGAATCTATATTGTTGACCTGCAAAGAACCGTGCGGATGTTTAAAACGGCCTATGATTTTGTTGTGGAAACCGTAGCCGCAGGCAAACCATTATTGTTCGTCGGGACCAAAAAACAGGCACGTGACGCCATCTATGAAGAGGCCAATCGCTGCGAAATGTTTTACGTCCATAACCGATGGCTTGGCGGTATGCTGACCAATTTTCAGACGATCCGGCAAAGCATCGAGCGTTTGAATTATCTCAACAATATTCAAAATGATGGATCAATTGAACTGTTCCCCAAAAAAGAACGGCTGAAACTCGCCAAGGCGCGCATAAAACTTGACAGCAACCTTGGTGGAATCCGCACAATCAATGGACTGCCCGGTGCAATGTTTGTCGTTGATCCCAAAAATGAAGCAATTGCCGTGCGCGAAGGGCGACGTCTGAATATTCCGATTATCGCCATTGTTGATACCAATTGTGATCCGGATGATGTTGACTATATTATACCCGGCAACGATGACGCCATTCGATCCATTCGTTTAATTACAGCGCGGATGGCGGATGCCTGTATTGAAGGCAGCGAGCGTTTTGCTGAGAAACAACGGGCCGCAGCTGATAAAGAAGAGGAAGAGGAGACAGAAGTGGCCGCCGTCAGTGCCGAGATTGTCGAAGGTGAGCGTACGGTGATTTCAGACGGAACCGAAGGCCCGGTAGTCGAAATTATTAAGCGATCGGTTGCTAAACCCGCCGGACCTGTTGCCGTTGATGCCGCCGCGGCGAAAATTAATGCGGCAACCAAAAATACGGAAGAAACCAGCGAAGCTGAAAAGACAGGAGTGCAAGATGACAACAATTAGTGCGACAATGGTAAAACAACTGCGGGAAAAGTCAGGCGCCGGAATGATGGACTGCAAACAAGCGCTTGTGGAGTGCGATGCAAATATTGATAAAGCTATTGATTTTCTAAGAAAAAAAGGTTTGGCGACTGCCCAGAAAAGGGCTGGCCGGGCGATGACGGAAGGTACCATCCAGTCTTATATCCATATGGGCGGCAAACTCGGTGTCCTGGTCGAAGTAAATTGTGAGACTGATTTTGTAGCCAAAAATGAGGATTTTATTCAATTCGCGAAAAATATTGCCATGCATATCGCTGCCACCAACCCATTGGGATTGCGGGCAGAAGATGTACCGGAAGAAACGGTTCAGCGCGAACGGGATATTTACCAGGCCCAGGCCCTTGAGACCGGCAAACCAGAGAACGTGATTGCTAAAATCGTCGATGGTAAGATGAACAAATTTTTTAAAGAAAACTGCTTGCTCAACCAGCCCTATGTGCGCGATCCGGATTTGGCGGTTGAAGATCTATTAAATGAATTAATCGCCAAAATCGGCGAGAACATCACCATCAGACGGTTTGTACGTTTCCAGACTGGTGAAGACCAGGGATGATGATTGATCCGCCTGCGGCGGATCGGATTAAGGACCCCTATCAATATGAAAAAGCCCCTCTATAAGCGTGTTGCTATTAAATTGAGCGGTGAAGCCCTGATGGGTGATCAGAGCTTTGGTATCAGTCCCGATATGATAAAATATGTAGCCGGAGAAATCCGATCTATCGTTGAACTGGGCGTTCAAATCGGTATCGTTGTGGGAGGTGGCAATATATTCCGCGGTATTGCGGCCAGCTCTTACGGGATGGACCGGACATCGGCCGATTACATGGGAATGCTGGCCACCGTTATCAACAGCCTGGCATTGCAGGATGCATTAGAGAAGCAGGGGATAGAGACCCGCGTTCAGACTGCCATATCAATGCATGAAGTTGCGGAGCCTTATATCACGCGCAGGGCCAATCGCCATCTGGAAAGGGGGCGCGTCGTTATTTTTGGTGCCGGAACCGGAAATCCTTATTTCACAACGGATACGGCAGCGGTTTTGCGGGCCCAGGAGATCCACGCTGAAGTTTTGCTTAAAGCTACCAAGGTTGACGGACTCTACGATGCGGATCCCGTCGAGGATAACAAAGCCAAATTGCTCGAACGCACCAGTTATATGGAAGTTCTTGAGAAACAACTTCGGGTCATGGACATGACGGCAATTTCTCTGGCCATGGATAATCAGCTGCCCCTGGCCGTTTTTAAGCTCAAGGAAAAAGGCAACATTCGCGGTGTTGTCTGTGGCGAGAAAATTGGAACCATTATTACCAACTAATTTCGGTGATTGTCTCGATTTCAGTATCCCATGGCCCAGCGATATGGCAAAGGTAATCAGTTCCGATCTGGACCAGAGTCCCAGGATTACCAAATTAGAAACAGGCTGATTGCGAACACAGACACGAGGTGACCCCCATGATTGAATCGATTTTCCAGGAAACCAAAGAAAGTATGGGCAAATCCGTTGAGGCTTTAAAAAATGAGCTCAAGCGACTGCGAACGGGTCGTGCTTCTCTTGCAATTCTTGACGGGATAAAAGTGGATTATTACGGCACCCTGACGCCGTTAAACCAGATGGCCACACTGGCCGTGCCCGAAAGTCGCTTAATTACGATTCAACCCTGGGACGCATCCGTTATTAAAGATATTGAAAAAGCCATTCTAAAGTCAGACCTGAGCCTGACGCCCTCCAGCGACGGGAAAATTGTTCGAATTTCAATACCCCAGCTAACCGAAGATCGTCGCAAAGAACTTGTTAAAGTTGTTCACAAGGTCTGCGAAGAGCACAAGGTCTCCATCAGAAATTTCCGGCGGGATTCCAATGATCTGATGAAGAGCATGAAGAAAGAGGGTGAAATTGCAGAAGACGACGCGTTTAAAGCCCAGGATCGGATTCAAAAAATAACCGATGAGCACATCAAGCTTATTGACGATTGCTTTACCGAAAAAGAGAAAGAAATCCTTGAATTCTAGCGCCTCTTCTTCCAGCCCTGTTGAACTGGATCGTACTAAACTGCCTGCCCATGTTGCCATTATAATGGACGGCAACGGCCGATGGGCAAAAAAGCGCCTGCTAAACCGCATCAATGGTCACGAAAAAGGATCCGATACCGTTCGAACGGTGGTGCGGACCTGCCGCCAAATCGGAATATCCTATTTAACGCTGTATGCCTTTTCTACTGAAAACTGGCAGCGCCCCAAAACAGAGGTTGAGGCATTGATGACCCTTCTGAAAAATTTTCTGCACTCCGAGCAAAAGGAAATGGTAGAAAATGATATACGGTTGCGCGTCATCGGGCAGACAGACCGGTTGCCGGAGAAAGTGCAGGCAGCGCTGCACCAGACCATGGCGGCCACCAAAGACAATACTGCCATGACGCTCATCCTCGCGTTGAGCTATGGCGGCCGGGCCGAGATTGTCCGGATGGTTCAAGAGGTGGCCAAACTGATCAGGCACGGCGAGATCGATCCGGATGCCGTCACCGCCGAGCTGATTGCCGATCATCTATACACCCGCGATATCCCCGACCCCGATCTATTAATCCGAACCAGTGGGGAAATGCGGATCAGCAATTTTTTACTCTGGCAGATTGCCTATACGGAAATTTTCGTAACGCCGACGCTATGGCCCGATTTCAGCCGGGATGAATTGCTGGAAATCCTGAAGGACTATCAGAGCCGCGAACGAAGATTCGGTCAGGTGTAGGGTCCCAGATGACAGAGGTCAGAAAACAGAAATCAGATGAAACATCTGCATGCTCAGAGTATGCCTCCGATAAACAGAGCCGACATGCTACTCTACCATCTGTCCTCTTTTTTCTGTCATCTGTCATCTGGATACTGACACCTTTTGGAATCAATCAGCCAGTTTGCTAATCAACTCACTGCAACGGAGCAAGCAATCTCGTGCATCTTAAGCGCTGGATCACAGGACTGAGTGCCTTACCGTTTCTAATTTTTTTAGTTTACCTTGGCGGGGCTGCTTTTATTTTGCTGGTCGGTATTGCCTGTGTCTGCTCGCTCTGGGAGTATGATCGCATCGTATTTAATGCCGACCGCCGGATGATGTACAACGCTGTGACTTTCTGGGGATACTTGATCAGTTTCGGCATACTTATCACGGCTTACGCTGCGGGGCCCGAAATTGTTCTGGTCCTCGTCGCGTTGAACCTCGTTTTGGCCGGCCTGCTCTCGGTGTTTATCTACAAAACCAATCCGGCAGTGGTTGAAATCATACAAAAGCAAGTAATGGGGGTTGTTTATATTGCCCTCTCACTTTCTTTTCTGGTTACGATCCGACTCGAACCCGAGGGCATGACCTGGATCTTTTTTCTCCTCGCCATTATTTTCGCCGGCGACATCAGCGCCTATTATGTCGGATCATATCTTGGACGCCATAAACTGAGTCCGGCTATTAGCCCGGGGAAAACGGTCGAAGGCGCCATCGGGGGGCTTGCCGCCAATCTGCTGGTCGGTGCCGTTGGAAAATATTTATTTTTTCAGGCCCTTGCCTGGGGACCTGCGCTGGTTTTTTTTGTGATCGCCGGCATTGCGGGTCAGACGGGCGATTTATTCGAATCCGAAATGAAACGATCATCAAAGATCAAGGATTCGGGGGGGCTGTTGCCCGGGCACGGCGGGTTTTTAGACCGCATTGATGCCCTGTTGTTTGCTTCACCGGTAGCCTATTTGTTTATCGCGTTCATTTTTTAATCCGGTAATGACTTTGTATCAGCTGCATATGGATAGAGATGAAACGTCTTTCAATACTTGGATCAACGGGATCCATCGGCACCAATGTTCTTAACATCGTTGAAATGTTTCCGCAGAAATTTGATGTCAAAGCGCTCGCGGCCAAAAAAAACATTAGACGGCTGGCCCGGCAAATTGAACAGTTTCATCCTGAGGTGGTGGCCGTATTTGATGAAAACCGCGCGCAGGAGTTAAAGGACTGCTTGCCTCCGGGAACAGGTGTCGACATTTTGTTCGGCGAAGACGGTTATAGCGCTGCCGCCGCTCATTCCACCGCCGATATGACAGTGACTGCCATGGTCGGGGCTGCCGGACTAAAACCAACCCTGGCTGCCATTGCGGCCGGCAAAAACATAGCGCTTGCCAACAAAGAAACCCTGGTGATGGCTGGTGATTACGTTATGAAAGCCGCCGCTGAAAAAGGGGTTGAGATACTTCCGATCGACAGCGAGCATAGCGCTATCTTTCAATGTTTGCAGGGACAGTCTAAAGAGGACCTGGACAAGATTTTGCTGACAGCCTCCGGAGGGCCTTTTTTAAACAAACCCGCGGCTGAATTCAAAGACATTACCAGGGAGGATGCCTTGAAGCACCCCAACTGGCAGATGGGCCCGAAGATCACCATTGACTCCGCCACCCTGATGAATAAAGGGTTGGAAGTCCTGGAGGCCCGATGGCTTTTTAATGTACCGCATGAGATGATCGAGGTGGTCATTCATCCGCAGAGCATCATTCATTCAATGGTTGCCTATAAAGACGGATCGGTAATAGCCCAGCTTGGAGTTCCGGATATGAAAGGGGCTATTGCCTATGCTTTGTCATATCCGCAGCGATTGCCCTTACAACAACCGCTGCCGCAATTTAACGCCAGCCAGACCCTGAGCTTTCAGGAGCCGGACCTGATAAAATTTCCCTGTCTTGCGATGGCATTTCAGGCCTGTGAAATCGGCGGAACTTTACCGGCAGTTTTAAACGCCGCCAATGAAACTGCCGTCCACGGTTTTTTAAATCAGGAGATTGCGTTTATTGATATCGTGCCGGTGATCCGCCAGACCATGGAAAAACACCCGGTGGTTTCCAACCCCGGGCTGTCAGATATTCTTGCAGCCGATCTGTGGGCCAGAAAGTGTGCTCAGGATATAATTAGTGGGCTAAAATAAGCACAGTATCTTGGTAATAATTACAATCAACAAAACATTAAGAAAATCAAACTAATCATATGGGTACCAGCATACTATCATTTATTGTTGTTTTGGGTGTTCTGATCTTCTTTCATGAGTTCGGTCACTTTTTGGTCGCCCGTCTATTCGGTGTGGGGGTTGAAAAATTTTCCCTGGGGTTCGGCCCCCGCCTGATCGGCAAAAAAGTCGGCATTACCGATTACCGTATTTCGGCGATCCCCCTTGGCGGTTACGTCAAAATGGTTGGTGAAGAGCCGGATGCCGAAATTGCCCCGGAAGATATCTCTCTTTCCTTCACCCACAAGCACGTCGCCAAACGCATGCTGATCGTCGCCGCGGGGCCGGTTTTTAATATCCTGCTGGCCGTGATAATATTTTTCGGCATTTTCTTCGCTTCAGGCACATTTATCCTGAAACCGTCTGTTGGATCAGTAAAGCAAGGCTCCCCCGCCTTTGCTGCCGGGCTTGAAAAAGGAGATCTGATTACCGCCATTAACGAATCAACGATCGACAGCTGGGATGAAATGGCTGAAATTATTAATGCCAGTAAAGGTCAAAAGATTAATCTGGCCGTGCGTCGAGGGGAATCCACCCGAAACTTTTCTTTGGCGCCTGAGCAGGTAACCACTAAAAATATCTTCGGCGAAGATGTGCAGCGATATATTATCGGGATCACCGCATCAGGGGAAACTTATTCAAAGGAATTGAATCTCTTCCAGGCATTTTCGGAGAGTATGATCCAGACATACAGGGTGACCGAATTGATGGTGGTGATTATTGCCAAATTGATTACGGGCGATATTTCCACCGACACACTGGGCGGTCCGATTATGATTGCTCAGATGGCCGGGGACTCCGCCAAAGCCGGCATCGGCAGCTTGATATCCTTTATTGCGCTGATCAGTGTTAATTTAGCCATCATCAACTTGCTTCCCATCCCGGTCCTGGACGGCGGCCACCTGCTCTTCTTTTCGATCGAAGCCGTTAAAGGTCGTCCGGTCAGCATTAAGGTCCGGGAAATCGCCCAGCAGGTCGGTTTGTTTCTTCTTATATTGTTGATGATACTGGTTTTTTATAATGATATATCGCGGATATTTTTCAGCTAATTTCATGACTGATAGAAAACCCCTATCAGTTGCTGGTTCTTATTTCTAATATGGGTATAAGGTTTCAGGTGTCAGGTGTCAGGTTTCAGTTGACGGAAATCGCAATCCTGACACCTGACACCTGAAACCTTTTGTCGCAAAGAAAAATAGGCCTGCACCATATTCTACTGATATCTGAAACGTCCTAATCAGAACAAAGAGAGACCATATGGCCCACAGACTTGAGATCGCATTAAAAGAAAACCTGGTTGATGCAGAAGGGCAGGGGATTTGTCAGAAAGCGCAGAACTACTTCGGTATTGAGCTGCACAGTGTGCGCACCATTAATGTCGTTACCATTGATGCCGATCTGTCCGGCGAGCAATTGCAAGCCATTCGAACCGATATCTTCACGAATCCGGTCAGCCAGATCTCTTCGTACGACCCTCTGGGCATCGAATTTGACTGGATCATCTGGGTCGGATTTCGGCCCGGTGTCAGGGACAATCCCGGAAGCACCGCCATGGAGGCCATTGAGGATCTGACGGCAGTCAAGTTCGGAGCCGGGAAGTCGGTCTACACTTCAAAACGTTACTGCATCAAGGGCCAGGGACTGACGGCCGAAGATATGGATAAAATAGCGGGCGAGCTCCTGGCCAACAGCATCATTCAGCAATGGAAAATTTTTTCTGCCCGGCAGTGGGATCCGGCTGAGGGCATCGGATTCATAATTCCCAAAGTCATTCTCGATCACGTACCGACGGTATCCACCATACCGGTGGACAGCGAGCGGTCCCTGGAGAAAATCAGCGACGAACGTAATTTAGCGCTAAATCCCAAGGACATTCCCACCATTCGTTCTTATTTCCTGAATGCAAATACCCGGGCGGAGCGTGCCAGGGTGGGCCTTGACGAACCCACCGACGTTGAACTGGAATACATCTCCCAGGCCCGCAGCGATCACTGCAACCACAATAGCTTTCGAGGCCTGTTTCGCTACCTCGATCGCGCTACGGGCGCAAGTGAAATCGTCGATAACCTTTTTAAAACCTGCATTGAAGCCCCCACCCAGGCATTAAAGGCCAAAAAACCATGGGTGGTATCGGTCTTATGGGACAATGCCGGTGCCGGACGCTTTGACGACAACCACTATTATGTGATTACCGGGGAGACCCATAATTCCCCATCCAACATGGAAGCTTACGGCGGTGCCATTACCGGAATCGTGGGCGTCTATCGCGATCCCCTGGGTACCGGCAAAGGCTCAAAACTGGTAATGGGCAGCTACGGTTTTTGTGTGGGTGAGCGTGATTATGAAGGGGCCCTCAAACCCCGTCTTCATCCCAGACGTCTTCTGGACGGTGTGATCGAAGGCGTGCGTGATGGTGGCAACAAAAGCGGCATCCCCACCACTTTCGGTCAGGTACTGTTTCATCCGGGATATTTAGGAAAGTGTCTGGTCTTTGTCACTGCGGTCGGCATGATGCCGTCTCTGGTCGCTGGCAAGCCCTCCGAGAAAAAACAGACATCGCCCGGCGACCTTCTGATCATGTGCGGCGGAAGGGTCGGTAAAGACGGTATTCATGGTGTTACTGCGGCTTCCGAAACCTTTTCAGAACACACCCCGGCCGGCCATGTTCAGATCGGCGATCCCTACACCCAGAAAAAAATGCATGATTTTCTGCTTCAGGCCCGTGACGAGGGTTTGATCCGGTTTATTACCGATAATGGCGGTGGCGGCTTATCGTCATCGGTGGGTGAGTCGGCCCGGTATTCAAACGGGTCTGAAGTCGAACTTGAGAAAGTGCCTTTGAAATATGAAGGACTGGATCAGTGGGAGATTTGGGTCTCAGAATCCCAGGAGCGCATGACGGTGGCCATCCATCCCGATGATCGCGACCGGTTTTTTGAGTTGTCTGCAAAACACGCGGTTGAAAGCACCGTCATCGGTCGCTACACCGATACAGGCAAACTTCATATCGCCTATGACGGCAAGACCTGTGCCTATGTGGATCTTGATTTTCTCGAATCAGGATTTCCCCAGTGGGAGTTTGATGCCGAATGGATCTCCCGCGATCAGCGTGGTTTGCGGGAACCGGTAATCAGACCTCCGCAGGATTATTCAGGTTTGCTGAAGGACCTGCTGGCCCGACCCAATATCAGTTCGACGGAATGGATTATCCGCCAGTATGACCATGAAGTCCAGGGAACCAGCGTCATTAAACCCCTTGTTGGGGCCGAACGTGACGTGGACAGTGATGCGGCCGTCATCCGTCCGGTGCTTGGTTCACTTAAAGGTCTGGCCTTTGCCCAGGCGCTGCGGCCGGAATATTCAGTTATTGACGCCTACCACATGACAACCTGCAGCATTGATGAAGCCGTACGCCGGGTTATTGCAGTGGGCGCAAATCTGGACCACATCGGCGGTGTGGATAATTTTTGCTGGCCCAACATCCAGTTTGACCCCGAGCAAAATCCCGATGGCAAATTCAAGGCCGCTCAACTGGTGCGTTCCTGCCGGGCTTTGCGAGATACATGCCTGGCCTATGAGATTCCCCTGCTGTCCGGCAAGGACAGCATGTATGTCGATGGTAATTTGCCGGGGCGCTATGGCGAAACCCATAAAGTGTCGGCCCTTGAAACCCTGCAATTTTCAGCTATATCGGTTATTGATGATGTCACGCGTTGTGTAACCATGGACAGCAAGGTTGCCGGCGATCTGGTATATGTTCTGGGAAAAACCCGCAATGAGCTTGGGGCCTCGGAGTATTATGAACATCTGGGCTATATCGGGCGTAATGTTCCCGAAGTGAGACCGGAAGAATTTATCCCGGCCTACCGCAATTTGATGCGGGCCATCGAAAATGGCCTGGTAGCCTCAGCCCATGGAATCTATCGTGGCGGGCTGGCCGTGCACCTGGCCATGGTGGCGATGGGGGGCAATCTTGGTTTGCAGGCAGACCTGACAGATCTTCCCGGCAGTGGGGGGCTGCGTGAAGACGTCTTGTTGTTTTCCGAATCGGCCGGTCGGTTTATTGTGACCATAGATCCGAATAAGCGCAATCCTTTCGAAGAGATATTTAAAAAAACCCCCTGCGCCTGCATCGGGACCGTCACCGATGGTTCCGACCTGGTCATTAAGGGAAGAGGGCATCAAACCATCGTTGCGGTTCCCGTCGCAGACCTCAAAGCAGCCTGGAAAAAGCCCTTCGGAGATTTGATCTGATGACCGAGGACAGATGACGGAGAACAGATGACAGAGGTCAGACGTCAGCGGACAGAGGGCAGAGTAACCGAAAAAGAAACTTATGATCATCGAACATCGAACACTGAACGTCCAACATCGAATAATGTATTCTGTCGATTTATAAAAAATACTGAGCAACACGCGGCGCACTCGCCTGGCGCAAAAGGAGCGCCTGAGTTGTGCGAGCGAATCAAATCTTCGAAATTCTACAGATGGCTTGTTTTAATAATCGATAAAGCGTAGCGTCATCAATATTGATGAAATCGTAAAAAGTCATCTTCAGTTCATTTAGGTCATTCCGGCGAAAGCCGGAATCCAGTGATTTCAATACGTTCTGGATGCCGGATCAAGTCCGGCATGACGAATTCGGACTTTTTACGAGACCGTCAATATTGGACGTTCGATGTTCGACGTTTAATTTGTTCACTGTTGCGGCCAGACATATTTTCACATTATAGGACAGAAAGCTAGGAGAGTATATATGGCAAAAGTCAACGTACTGGTTCTGACCGGTTATGGTCTAAATTGTGATTATGAGACGGCCTATGCCTTGGAACTGGCCGGCGCAAACGCTGTGCGGGTCCATATCAATTCCCTCATTGACGGTAGCGCCAACCTGGAAAAATTTCAGATTTTGGTGTTCATCGGGGGATTCAGCTGGGGTGACGATCATGGCGCCGGGGTGATTCAATCGGTTCGATTAAAGACCCATATTGGTGAACAGATTCTTGAATTTGTGGAAAATGGCAACCTGGTGCTGGGGATCTGTAATGGATTTCAAACTCTGGCCAATTTAGGTCTGCTGCCGGGTTTGGCGCATAACTATCAAAAACGATCTGTGGCCCTGACCTTCAATGATTGCGGAAATTTCAGAAACCAATGGGTGACCCTTAAAGCGGATCCGGGTTCTCCCTGTATATTTACCCGGGGCCTTGATCTGGCCGAACTTCCGGTGCGCCACGGGGAAGGAAAATTTTACACCGATGATGCAACCCTTACAAGCCTGCTGGATAATAATCAGGTGGCCCTGCAGTATGCTTTGCCCGACGGTCGGATCGCTGATGGGTGTTTTCCTCACAATCCCAATGGATCAATTGCCGATGTCGCCGGCATATGCGACCCCAGCGGGCGAATATTTGGCCTGATGCCGCACCCGGAAGCCTACAATCACTGGACCAATCATCCGGATTGGACGCGCCGTTTAGAACTGCAAAGACGCGCTGGCGTCGCGTTGCCAACCACCCATCCCGTTGGAATCCGATTTTTTCAAAATGCCGTTGATTTCGTATCCGGTTAATTACAATTGTGAAATTCGAATTTCCTGATTGTATATAAAATCGTAATTCACCGCGACCCCGCCTGCTATTAAAGATTTAAGATGGTGTAAAAAAGCTAATGGCCTTTTCTAAAGGAGTCAGCTGCTACAGCAGAAAAGCCGGGCCGGTCGCCCCTTTTTGCTCCCTTCAAAATAAATCATAAATTATCAATAAGTTAACCATTCCATCTGACCTATCGCGTCAACTGATGGCGCTTGATCCGTCCGCCTTCAATCCCACCGTGATTCGAAAAAAAATCTTATAATTCCTGATGATAGATCAAAATCCGCTAATTTTTTCTAAACTGACAGCCGCCAGATACCGATAAAAGATATTGAATCGCAATTTTTTTTAAGCCATGTTGGCCCGGCAATTTATAAAGGGCAATTACATAATTTTATACATAAATACAATAAGATACATGGTTTCATGACTAACCTGAGGTGAATTTCAGATCCCTATCCTTCTAAATCAAACAAACTGGCACAAGTTTTGTACTCTATAGGGTGGGTTATTAAAAGGAGCTGAAGCACATGCGGAAAAATTCAGGATTTACTGCGTTCGAACTGGCCGTTTCCCTGGCCATTATGGTGGTCATTGCGGCCCTGGTGTTACCGCCGTATTTACATTGGCTCAGAGGGCATCGGCTGCGAGGGGCGGTGACCAATCTGATGGCTGACCTGGAAATGGCCAAGATCAGGGCCATTCGTGAGAACTCCCTGGTAGCCGTTCAGTTTTGCCAGGATAGCTACACCATATTCAACGAAAACGGTGATACCAATTACACCTGTACGACAACCGGCAGAGAGGTTTACCGGAGTCGAAAACTGCCGAGCGGTGTTGAAATTGACCTGGGATCATTAACCTTTGCCGACAATCGAACCCGGTTTAACGGTCGTGGTCTTCCGGATGGAATAACCGCCGGGCAAATAATACCGGTCAAAAACAATACCAGCGGTCAGGAGATCTCCCTTAACCGTCTGGGATACATGACAGTGCAATGAGGGTGGTCGAATGTGTTCATATTTTGAAAGGGATCTGACGTTTAAACAAAGCGGCTTTTCGTTAATTGAAGTTTTGATTGCCATGGCTATTCTGGCACTATCCCTGCTGGCGGCCGCCACCATGCAAGTCAGTTCCATCCGCAACAATGCCAGCGGCAACATGGTCACCCAGGCGAACATGCTGGCCAAAGCGCAGATGGAAGTGCTCAAGAATACAGCTGATATAACGACCCTGGCAGACGGTACTGAAAATAATATTGATGCGGATGGTCAACCCGGCGGAATTTACAACCGTTCCTGGATGGTCACCAACCTGGGGACGACGGCAAGGCGAATTACAGTCACCGTTGAATGGACCAAAAGAGGACAATCGCGCAGTATTATTCTTTCGTCCAATACGAGGGGCAACGGGGTATGACCGATAAGTTAAGAAATAGGCACCCAACAAAAGAACATGCCCGGGCGTTACGATCATCGGCCGGTTTTACCATTGTGGAAATTATGATGGTTCTGGCGATCATGTCGATTGCCTTCGGGACGATTTATAAAAGCTTTGAACATTTAAACCGTTCAAGCACCACTGAGAACGTCAAAGCAGGCGTTCAGCAACGCGTGCGAATAGCAGTGGATTTTATGGTTCAGGACATTCGGCTGGCAGGGCTTAATCCGCTGGGAACACCCGGGATTGGTATCCAGGCCATATCGCCTGAAAGTATTCACTTTACAATGGATGCCAATTTTGACGGAGATGACGATGATACCTTCGAGGATATCACCTACGCGTTTAATTCTGTCAATGGCCGCCTTATGCAAACCAATCATCTTGGTGAGGAGGTTTTGATTGATAATGTCACCAGTTTAAATTTCACTTATCTAGATTCCGATGATCACACCACCAGTGACCTTAACGAAATTCGGTCGGTGACTGTCTCATTGACAATGCAGCGGCCCGCCGGTCGCGATGAGGAGGTATCCAGAACCTATACAACCCGGGTGCGGTGCCGGAATTTATAAGATGGAAAAAGATATGCAAAAAAAACATTCAGGCCTGATAAATAATGAAGACGGCTTTGTGCTTGGCGGAGCCATACTCATTTCGGCCATTCTTATTCTGGCCGGGGTGCTGGCGCTGTGGACCTCCACCACCGAGGTTCAGGTGGTTCGCAACGAGGGGCTGATGATCCGTGAGTTCTATGATGCCGAGGCCGGTATCATCGATGCTCTGGTTAATTACAATAACGGATCAACGGATTGGCTGACCAACGATTTTCTGATCGTCGGGCCGACCCAAGCCCACAACATTGTCACTTCCAATGATGAAAACGGTCAGCCGATATCCGAAATACAGGTCCGCTGTATCAGAGAAGATTACAGCGACGATGATTCCGCGATAGCGGCTGATTTGAGCGTTGCGGCGAATACCTTGCCGCAGCAATCCCATATCAGCCCACCGCCTGCGGGCTCCGGTTACAGTCTAAGGTATTTTGAAATACGCAGATACGGGATTACCGGCAAATCAAATGATGGAAACACGACCATTCAGGTGGGGGCCTGGAAAGTTTTTAACAGATTCTAGGGTCTTCCCCACCGGGCGATAAGGTGTGGGGCGATGGGGTCGCAAAAAAGGAGTCCGACATGAAAAAATGGATATGGATGATCATCGTGCTGATCATAAGCGTTCCGGGTTTTTTGCAGGCGGATGATACTGAAATCTATGGAACGATAACCAGCGTAGCGCTGGAGCCCAATATTCTAATTATTTTTGACTCTTCGGGGAGTATGGATACGAACGATGTGCCCGGGGAGCCCTATGACCCGGTGTCACTCTACACCGGATCGTCAACCCCGGAGGCCGTTTACCAGCGCGTGCGCAGCGGATGGTTCTATACCTGGCAGCTATTTGCACCGGATGTTTACGCCTTAAGCTGCAGCTCGGTGCAAACCGAACTGCTGGCGCTAGGCTATGCCCAGGGAGAAATCAACTCTTCCAGCCCCTATAACTGCGGCGGAACTCGCAAGCGTCTAAGAACGGGAAACTACATGAACTATGTGGAATCCGGGGTGGGGGCCGAGCGCAAGCGCATCGATGTGGCCAAAGAGGTCGTCAATGATTTGATCAACACAACCACCGGTGTGCGTTTCGGGGTTATGCGCTTTAATAATAATGCCGGCGGTCGGTTGATTGCGGAATGCGGTACCGACAATGCAACTTTAATATCCCGAATCAATGCTATTAATGCCGATGGCTGGACGCCTCTGGCGGAAACCCTGGCGGAAGCCGGACTGTATTTTGCCGGCAAGGACAGCTGGTTTAACTCCGGTGTCACCTATACCTCTCCCATGCAGGAGCGTTGCCAGAAAAATTACATCATTATTATGACCGACGGGGAGCCCACCGAGGACCAAGATTCGAAACTGACGTCGGGAACCTATATCAATAACGATACCATCGGCGACTATGATAATGACGGCAACGACCCGGGCAGTTATGCCAATAACGGTTCGGATTACCTGGACGACGTGGCCAAATATCTATATGAAAATGACTGCAACCCGACCCTGGGTGACGGGACGTCCTTTGATAAACAAAACATTACCACCTTCACCATCGGGTTTCAGCTCAACCATGAGCTTTTGGAGAATACGGCTGCAAACGGCGGTGGTGAATATTATACGGCTACCAGCTATTCTGAATTGAGCGAGGCTTTTTATCAGATCATGTCGAGTATTTCAGAAGAAAATGCGGTATTTGTCGCCCCGGTGGTGCCGATCAGCCGCATGAACCGCACGTATGCCGGCGACCGAATTTATCTGGGCTTTTTTAAACCCCAGCAAAGCGGTCGCTGGATCGGCAACATCAAGCGCTACGCCCTGGACGATGATGGCACCCTGTATGATGCCAACAACGTACCTGCCACCACGCCCGATGGACTGATTAAAAGCAACGCTCTGTCTTTCTGGACCACCCAGGGCAATGACGGCCCGGATGTCGCCGCCGGAGGCGCTGCTGAAGTACTCAACCTGATGATTGAAGGGATGACGGCCCGCAATTTATATACCTACACCGGCTCCGCAGCAGCACTCACCGACGCGTCCAATGCATTTGAGATTGCCAATACAGCGATTACGAATGCGAGTCTCGGCGTGGCCAATGCCGCCGAGCGACAGGCTCTGTTCGACAAGGTTCATGACGGGGCCTTCGGAGACATTATTCACTCCGAGCCCGTGGTGGTTTATTATCCCGACCCGGACAATAATCCGGCCACCAACGATGAAAAAACCATGATCTATTCCGGTGCCAACGACGGGATATTGCATGCCATCGATGACGATGACGGCAGCGAAACCTGGGGGTTGATTCCACCGGACCAGTTGGAGCGATTGACCCTGCTCAGCAACAATGATCACGACTATTTTCTGGACGGCTCGCCAGTGGTTTATTACGGTGCAAGCCAATGGATTCTGCTTAACGGTGAACGCCGCGGCGGCAACAATTATACTGCCATCGATATTACCTCGCCTGCTGCTCCCAGGTGGCTGTATAGTATTGGCCGGAATTTGTTTGATCCCAATCCCGGCAACAATCCGGACACTGATGTCTATGAACGATTGGGACAGTCCTGGGCCAAACCGCAAAGTGCGACGATTGCCACCGGTGTCAGCGTGTCATCGTCAAGCTGCCAACTTACGATTGACACCACCACCGAAGATGTATTTCTGATAGCCGGCGGATACGATAACAATCAGGATCAGCAAACACCGGCCTCTACGGATACGGTGGGGCGCGCTCTTTTCGCAATAAACGTTGCCTCCGGGCTGCCGGTGAGCAATTTTAACTTTAACGGCACTGCTTCCGGGATTGGGATGACCCATTCCATAGTGGACATGGCGGCCCTCGATCACGACGGGGATGGAATTGTCAGCCGGATTTATGCCGGTGATCTCGGGGGTAGTGTTTTTGCCTTCAAGGATGACGCCGTGCACACTTACACCGTTTGCTCCCAGACTATTGACCGGATCGTCACGGACGGCAACTGGACGACAGCCTTCAAGCTTTTCAACGCATCCGCCGATGGGGTCCAGCGCAAAATTCTGTATGCCCCGGATGCAGTTGGAGAATCCTTTGGTGAAACTATTTTTTTCGGAACGGGTGATCGGACCGATCCCGGAGAAACCGCTGTGGTCAATCGGTTTTATGCTATTAAAAATGATTGGTCTGCTGCTGGCCCGCTAACGGAATCCGAGCTGGTAGATGTTAGCGATGATTTAATTCAGCTGGGTACCACGGCGGAAAAAGCCTCCGTTAAAAGCAGCCTTGAAAACAGTGACGGCTGGTTTTTCCGGTTGGAAAATGTCGGTGAAAAAGTCGTCTCATCGCCCCGGGTCTATGGCGGGGTGGTTTATTTTACCACCTATACGCCGGACAGCGGTTCGACGCCCAACCCTTCAGACCCCTGCGCTGTTTCTACGGTCAGGGGCGTCGGCCGTCTTTATGCAGTTGATTATAAAACCGGCGCTTCTGTTCTTGAACTCAGCAGCCTAACCGAGACCGATAATGACGGTCAGACAGTTGGCCTTGGCAAAAAGGATCGCAGCATTGCCATCGGAACTGCTATTCCGTCGGCTCCGGTGATCGCCATTCTTACCGGGGGGGCACGGATTTTTATCGGTGTCGAAGGTGGAATCGTCAGCATGCCGACGATATCTACCAGGGATATGTATACCTATTACTGGACCCAGATTTTCTAGAGTGGCCATAATGATTGAATATTTTCGACTGAATATTGAATTTTTACGGTCCGCCTGCGCTTCACAAGCGAGGTCCACCCCGTCGCCGTCGGATTATTTATCAATATTCGATTGTCAATTACCCAGGAGGTGCCAATGTTTAAACCGCACTTAACGAATAAAGGTGTAGGGCCTTTATTTTTATTTTTTCTTTTCATGTTGCTCTGGCCGCCGGTTAGCGGAGCAAACCCTGAGTTTCTTCCGGACCTTGATCTGGACAACTCTGATCCTGTAGAATTTTCATCCCGTATTATGGAAATCGATTACGGTAAAGGTATGCTGGTGGTTGCCGAAAATGAAGTAATGGTCGTCGATTCGGTGATTGGAGATGAGCAATTTACATCCCTGGTGACCGATCCGGAAGGGGAGGTGATTTCCCTTGAATCATTGCACTCAGGGCAAAAGGTTCTGGTACGGGGATTAAAACTGCCGGACGGCCGGGTGCTGGCATCGATGGTGCGGCTGCTTGGGGCCCCGGGTTTGACGAACAAAACGGTTCGGGAATTCACCCCGGTTGAAAAAATTCATCCCAATTGAGTTAAAACTCAAACCTGATAACGATTAACGCCCAATGGAGCATTTTTGCTCAATTAAAAACAGAGAATTAGAAATAAAAAAGCGCCAGGTCCATATTGGGCCTGGCGCTTTCCGTA
>Ga0210060_1000236_pt1 | contig 26798 bp, 20 predicted proteins | sample Joice_CattailNLB_FD_184871 | JGI IMG/M metagenome (GOLD analysis project Ga0210060, IMG submission 184871) | Wetland microbial communities from San Francisco Bay, California, USA, that impact long-term carbon sequestration - Joice_CattailNLB_D2... | ecosystem: Environmental > Aquatic > Marine >...
CGATGTTTGCATCTTTCCTTCGTATCTTTTCAAGAGAGGCCATGGCCATGGAGTAGTTGCGGGTGCCCAGGTAAGCGGTCACCAGGTAATTGTATGCCTCATCGGTATTATCAGCTGCAGGGTAGGTCCTGATGTAGAGCTCAAGTGCGCGAATGGCTTCATTGAATGGGTTGTAGGATAGTTCAAACGTGACCTTGGCGAAATTGAACAAGGCGTCCTGCTTGATCAATGGGTCAAAATCCATATTGGCCGCCTTGGAAAATGCGATAAGCGCTTTCTTCTTATCCCCCATTTTCAGGTAGCAGTCACCCAGGTGATAGAGGGCACTCTGAGCGATCTCAGTATTCCGGTAACTGATCTCTTCGAAAAGGGGCAGCGCCTTCTCATATTCCTTGTTGTTATAGTAGGCAAAGGCAAGCTGATAGCGGTCGTGAATGGTATAGGACTTAGAATTTGTGCGGTAAGTTTCCAGGAAAGGGAGGGCCTCGCTGTACTCCCCGAGCATAAAATGTGATTCCCCGATGATCTTTGCCATCTCCCCCAGCCTCTTTTCTGATACTGAATCTATCCAGGGTGTGGCATATTCGATCACCTCTTCAAACTTCTTTTGAAGATAAAGGATCTGGGAGATGTAATAGGGTGCGATTTCACTGAACAGCGGATCGGTGTCTATAGCTCTGAATCCTTTTAAAGCGGTCTCATAGTTTCCCTGTACATAGTTGATATGTGAATAATAATAGGTTGCCGGACCGGTATAGGGCGTGTCCCACTCAAGGATCTCATAAAAATTGGCCCTTGCATTTTCAAAATCATTCCGTTCATAATAACAGTACCCTTTCTTGAAGTAGTACTCCGGCAGCTTCTCCCTGCCGATCTTGTAACGGTCCACCCGGTTATACCAGGAGATACTTTTTGGCCAGCTGTTCTTGTCATAGAAGTAATCAGCCAGGCGGAAAGCCGCCTCATCAACATACGGGCTCCCGGGGAACTCTGAAATAAATGAATATACAAGGAATTCAGCATCATCATTCCTTAGCTCCACTGCCGACATGGCCATATAGTATGCCGCATCGGCACAGAGCTCGGATCTGGATCCGGGATGATCCTTCAGGTAATCGGCGAACACTTCCCGTGCTGCCCCGTATTTTTGATTTTCGTACAGTTCCAGTCCTTTCAGGTAATCATTTTCCCCGTATTCATAGACTGCGCTCTTCTGGCTGAATGCCGTGAACGGTAACAGGAGGAATATAATGGTTGTGATTCTCTTCTTAAAACGGATCATATGGATGAGATTAACTTGGTAAAAGTACGAATATAAGAGCCGGCTCATTTGGCCGATTCTCTTTTTAATTAACAGTCAGATGTTAATTTTTAGTATGATTATAATTCTTAATTTAGCCGCATATTTAAGATACTATGGCGCTGGACAATGTTATCTTCCTTGAAAATGCTGTGATCGGGGTCAATGATCATATTATTCTGCAGCAAGTGAATCTTTCAGTGGGGAAGGGTGAATTCGTCTATATTATCGGCAGGGTTGGAAGTGGCAAGACCAGCCTGATCAAGACCATCAATGCCGAGCTCCCGCTCATTGAAGGTAATGGTATTGTTGCAGGATTTAACCTGGAAGATCTGAAACGCAAAGAGGTCCCGATGCTCAGAAGAAAGCTGGGGATCGTATTCCAGGACTTCCAGTTACTGATCGACCGCTCGGTGGACAGTAACCTGGAATTTGCACTGAAAGCAACCGGCTGGAAAGATAAAGATGAGATCAAGGACAGGATCGCCGAGGTCCTTGAAAAAGTTGACCTGGGTTATAAAGGTTATAAAATGCCCCACCAGCTTTCAGGTGGTGAACAGCAACGGGTCGTGATTGCACGGGCACTTTTAAATGACCCGGAGATTATTCTTGCCGACGAACCAACGGGGAACCTGGACCCGGCCACCTCTGAAGATATCATGAACATCCTCTGGGATATCTCCAGAAATGGCAGGGCAGTAATGATGGCAACTCATAATTATAACCTGATCAAGCGGTTCCCGTCAAGAACCATGAAATGCGAGGATGAAAAACTCATCAGCGCCAACCTCTCCGAAGCCGACTTTGACAAGCTGATCCAGAATACCTAAATTGGGTAAATGGATCTGAAAGTATATACCCTCGGGGAGCTGGAACCACACCTCTACACGCTCTATTCCAACCCGGAAACCATACTGCCGGTCAGTCCCCTCCGTATGCGTTCCTACCTTGAGAACCCGAGGGCATCGTCATCCGATCCGGTCCTCTTTGAGATGCGCCAGGACGGTGAAGTGGTTGCTTTCCGCTCCCTGCTGCCTGACATTTTTTTTGACCGGGAGGGGAATCCACAACCTTTTGCATGGCTCAGCGGCAACTGGGTAGATCCCGGACTGAGGCGCCAGGGGATCTCCACCAGGCTGCTTGAGGTAGCCGAGGAGCAATGGGAAGGACGGCTGATGTATACCAACTATGCCCCTGAATCAAAAGCGGTGTACGACCACACCGCGCGTTTCAGGGTTATTGCGGACCGGCAAGGGAAGCGCTTCTACCTCCGATCCGACGCTGAAACGCTACTGAGTAAACGACTGGGATTCAAAAAGCTTTTCAGGGCCTCCGACCGGGTGATCAACCAGCGTCATGAGCGAAGCCTTGAGAGTTATCTCCCGTCACTCAGGGTCGATTGTGAACTGGAGCAGGTCCAGGGTATTTTAGCTCAATTGTCAAAGCTGGTGAACATGCTCCAGAAGCAATCCCTCTTCAGGAGGGACAGGGAGATATTTGAATGGGCACTGCAATATCCCTGGGTTACAGAACAGGATTGCGATCCAATCAACTACCAATTCTCATACAAGGCCAGCCGTTTCGAAAACATCATCTACCATGTAGTACACCCGGAAGTGAACGCACGTGGTATTCTGTGGATGCTAATCCATAATAATGCCCTGTCGGTGCCCTATCAGTTTTCAGATAATGAAGCGCTCCACAACTGCATGGCTGAAACCATAATCCGTACCATGATCGAAAATGGCTGTACCTACACCACCATCCGGTATCCGGAGCTTACAGATCAGTTGATGGCACATCAGAAGGTTTTCCTTTCTATACGCAATATGCCCCAGCTGATCTTTGCCCATGAAAAGCTGGCCACCCTTATCCCTGAAGGATCACTGATCCATGACGGTGACGGAGATGTGATGTTCACCGGGTGATCAGTACCTGAGACGGTTCCTCCCCACAATCCTTTTCAATAGATAATAGAAATACTCAGCTTTCAGTAAGTCACCCGCCGGAATACCTGGCGGTTCCATGGGAACGCGCTGTATAAATGCAGGCTTCCCTGTTCTTTTCAAACCGGCACTGCCCAGCAAAGCTTTGACGGTCCCCCCTTCAAGAAGGCTTTCAATGACCTTTTTTGGAATTCCGTCGCTGGTAAATGGAAAAGAGAAATAACCTGTGTTGATCCCGAAGCGCTGTTGCAGATCCTCCAGGCTCAATCTGACCTGTCGGACCATTTCTTCGGGTTCAAGTTTGCGAAAGTCAATGTGGTCGGCAGAATGACCACCCATATCAAATCCCCATTCCATGAGTTCCCTGATCTCTTTATCGTTCAGATAGACCTGACTGGTAGCCAGATAGGAGATGAAATCCAGGTCAACTTCGCGGGCGAGCGCATCCAGCAGTTTACGCTGTTCGTATCCGGCCAGCATGATCGAAGCCTCCACCTGGTCCCCCCGGATCTTCAGAAATTCGGCCACCCGTTCGCGGGACCTGCAATCATTCTTCACCTGGTGGATCAGCAGGCTTGCCTTATACCTGTAAAATAGTGATCTGTTGTCGATAAACCTGTTGTTCAGGAAGAATGTGGCCGGGACCCCCTTCTTCTTTAACAGGGGTGCTATATACCGGTGGCATCCGCTCAATCCATCGTCAAAGGTGAGGACCATGCGCCGTTTTTTCGATTTCATATCAGCCTGGTCCAGGTAATCTCCCAGGCTGACCGGCTCGAACCACTTCAGCATCTGGTCCAGGTCCCTCTCAAATTCGGCCGGGGTGAGTGCTTTGTACAGGTGGCAGATGTGTGGAAGGGACCTGGGGGATACGGCATGGTAAAAAGGGAACAGCGTCCGCTGATCCGACCATCCGATCAATCTGTCCAATTTGAAAGGCCGTGCTATTGCCATTAGTATATGCTGCGTTCTACGATCCATGTTTACGCAACTTGTTCAATGTTCCCGGCAGCTTGCTGAAGCTGACCCCCTGGTATATTTCAGGTTGTGCTCCGAATCCGCCAAAAAATCTTGCCACGGATGGAATATTCGAACCCTCAAAGTCAAGGATCAAACCTGAACCTTCATGATCCCTTATAAATGTATCAACGATACGGAACATTCCCCTTTGCTCCTTTCCCACCTGACTGGAAGCTGAAAGCAGGTAGATCGCCCTTTTTTTGCTGAAGGCAAAAAAGGCCGCAGCACTGACTTCAGCACCAGTTCTTATACTGTAAATTTTACCTGCCCCTCTCTGCAGGACAAGCTCCAGAAGTGATTCCAGCCAGTGGTAATCATCATCGGAACGCTTTATCGTATCATTTTCCCTTTTGAGTTTGACCATCTCCCTTACAGGAAGGTTCTTTTCCACCTTGCCGGAATCCTCAAGCGACTTATGAATGTTTCGCCTGGCATTGGTAGAGAATGATCTGCTGAGATCGGAATAAGTCCGGTCCAGATTCAATATATAGTTGGATTTATCATCCACTATAAACGGCTCCTCTTCCCCGACAAGGTTCTTTGCATTGAAGTTCATACCAGCGAACCTGAACCTTTTATAGAGGAACTTCAGAATTACAGGTATCAGTTCCGGATCAACATACTCCCTGCTAAAAACACCCAGTTGCTGTGTGTAGAAAGGCTGGTAAATATATTTGATGCCCGCTTTCCTCCTCCATACTACCGGCATTACAAACCGGTAATCGTCCACCACCATGGCAGACCAGTTATCCGAGACGGCGTCGAGGTACCAGGAGTAGGGATATATGGTCTCTGCAATCGATCCGGCAATAAGCTGGTCCCACTTCACATCATCGATCTCTTTCCGACTGAGAAATTCCATTTTCACTCCCTTGAACTTCATCCCCAATTATTTAACTATTAACCGTTAACTCTGCCTGACCTGTTTCGATAACAGCTGTCAGACGTCCAGCGTGACTACAGTGATGCCCGCCCCACCCTGATCCACATGGGCGTCACCATACCACTCCACCAGGTCGACTGTATGCAGGTACTCCCTGATCAACTGCCTGAGGACCCCGTTCCCTTTTCCATGGAGTATCCTCAGTTCACGTGCATTTACCATGATAGCTTCATCGATGAATTCGACCACCAGTTCCATAGCCTCGTCAGCCCGCTTTCCGCGCAGGTCAATATCACGCCTGAACTGCACCCTGCGGGTACTCACGTTCCAGTCACCCAGGTTCACCTTCGATTGGTCCCTGCTCCTGAGCCGGCCGGCCTCTTCTGACATGATCTTCTGCAACTGGCCAATCTTTGTGCTGGTTTTCAACATCCCGAAAGCCACCACGCAATTCTTTCCTTTTATCTCCAGCACCTCGCCTGCAGCCTCCTGACCCTCAATTCGAACCAGATCACCTACCCTGATCTCCGGGTCTTCTTTTACCTGCTTCTCTGCCAGCGTTTTATTAGAACGTTGCACAAGATCCGGGCGTCTGGTCTCCAGCTCTCTTCCCTTTTTCCTTATCTCTCTGAGCTGTTTCTCAACCTTTTGCTCCTCTTTTCCCTTTTCAACTTCCAGCTGCGACCGGAACTCTTCCAGCTCCTTTCGTACCTCTCTGGTCTTCTCCTTCTCTGCCTCGGCCTCCTTGATCTCCCGTATGGTCTGTTCGATCTTCTTATTGGCACCTGAAAGCATTTCGTCAGCCTTTGCCCTGGCTTCCCTGACAATGGCCTTTCGCTGTTTTTCACTCTCCTGGAGCTCCTGCTCAAAGCGTTCCATCAGCTCCTCCAGCTTCCGCTCCGACTGATGGATCTTTTTGCGTTTGCCTTCCCAGTATTTTTTATCACGCAGGATCTCCCGCAGATGTTTATCAAAGTCGATATGATCCTGGCCCACCTTATCAGACGCGCTGCTGAGCACCTCCTCGGGGAGCCCTATTTTCCTGGCAATCTCAAATGCAAAGGAACTTCCGGGCTTGCCCACCTGCAGCTGGTAGAGTGGCTGCATTTTCTGGCTGTCAAACAACATCGCTCCGTTTATAATTCCCTCTGAAGAGGTGGCGTAATGTTTCAGGTTGGTATAATGCGTGGTGATGATTCCGCTGGTCCCGGACCGGTTCAGCTGCTCCAGGATGGATTCAGCAATGGCACCTCCCAGCATGGGCTCGGTCCCGGTTCCAAACTCATCGATAAGGACCAGTGTGTCAGCTGCTGCATGCTTAAGGAAGAATTTCATGTTGAGCAGGTGGGAACTGTAGGTGCTCAGGTCGTTCTCGATGGACTGCTCATCACCGATATCAATGAAAATGCCGGCAAATATCCCGAACACCGATGACTCCTCACAGGGGACCAGCATACCGCACTGGACCATGTACTGTAAGAGGCCGATGGTCTTCAGGCAGACCGATTTTCCCCCCGCATTGGGACCCGAGATCAGGAGGATGCGGTGCGGATCCGACAATTGGAACGAGAGGGGTACCACCTCCTGTTTCTCCGCCTGGTGCGCCAGGTATAACAGGGGATGGCGCGCATTTATCCAGTCAAACAGCTGTTCATTTTTCAATTGGGGCATGATACCATTCAGCCGGATGGCAAAAATGGCCCTGGCCCTGATGAAATCAATGGTGGTCAGAAACTGGTGGGAAGCAAGCAGATCGGGAATATAGGGACGTATATCTGAAGTGAGATCAAGCAGGATCTGGATAATCTCCCTGCGCTCGGCATACTCCAGTTCCCTGATCTCATTGGAGAGTTCAACTACCTCGGAAGGCTCAATAAAAACAGTCTTCCCGGTCGCGGACTCATCATGGATCAAACCTCCCAACTTCCGTTTATTCCCTGACATCACGGGTATCACGGGGCGACCGTTCCGGTAGGTTGGAGCCGCGTCGGTGTCCGCCCAGCCCTCCTTTACCGCCCTGCTCAATACCTGGTTCATCTTTTTTGACACTGCACCCTGTTTCTCATGCTGGCTCCTTCGGATCTTGCTCAGCTCTGTCGAGGCATTATCACGGATGGCTCCGTGCTTGTTGAGGATCTTCTGGATACGATCCGTCACAAAGGGGAATATCCTGACCGGCTCGCATAGTCTATGCATTGCAGGATACTTCTCATCTTCGTCCGATTTGAAGAAATGCAGTATGGCCCGGATGGAATCCAGGCTTTTCAAAAGCCCGAAAACCTCCTCTGCCAGGAGGTAGGTTCCCTCCACCTCAGCTTTGGTCAGCGCCTCCCTGTTATCTATAAAATTCTGAATGGGGAAATCATCCTCAAGCTGGTGAATGTTCCTGAACTCCTCCACCAGTTTAAGTTCATCAACAATGGATCCATAATCGGTCATGAACTCCATTTCATCCACCCGTTCCCTTCCCGGATCAAACAGGCAATGGACCTTGACCAGCTCTCGTATGCGGTCAAAACCTATCTTCGATTCAAACTGTTCAGGGTAGATCAAATCAGCCATTTTTGCCCTTCAAAAGTAGTAAAAAAGGCATCTTCTCTTTGAAAAAAAGCGTTAGCTTTATCTGATCAACATTAAAAAAACGATCAACAATGTTAAATCGAAAAATCAGAATGGGAATGGTTGGTGGTGGCACCGACGCCTTTATCGGGGCTATTCACCGCCATGCAGCTTTAATGGATAACCAGATCGAACTGGTCTGTGGATGTTTCAGCGTAGATCCCGAAATCTCGAAAGAATCGGGTAAACTTTACTATCTGCCTGAAAACCGCGTGTACGGAACCTATCAGGAGATGTTTGAAAAAGAGGCCAGACTGGCTGAGGGTGAACGCATGGATTTTGTGAGCATTGTCACACCAAACTTCGTACATTTCGATCCGGCCATGATGGCCCTGGACAATGGTTTCCATGTGGTACTGGATAAACCCATCACATTCACACTGGAGCAAGCCGTTCAGCTGAAAGGAAAAATCGGGGAAACCGGGTTAACCTTTGCGTTAACACATACCTATTCGGGGTATCCGGCAGTGAAACATGCCAGAAAAATGGTAGCCGATGGTGCATTTGGCAAGATCCGAAAAGTATTTGTTGAATATCCCCAGGGGTGGCTTTCATCCAAACTGGAAGATACCGGCAATGCCCAGGCAAGCTGGCGTACCGATCCCAAACGGTCAGGGAAAGCAGGCTGTATGGGCGATATTGGAACCCATGCCCATCAGCTGGCAGAGTATATTACAGGGTTAAAGGTTACTGAACTCTGTGCTGAACTGACTGCCTTTGTTCCAAACCGCTTACTGGACGACGATGGAGCTGCATTGCTCCGTTTCGACAATGGTGCCAGGGGTATCCTGATGGCCACCCAGATTGCCGCTGGAGAAGAAAATGCCATCAGAATAAGAGTATATGGCGACAAGGGAGGCCTGGAATGGGCACAGATGGAACCCAATTCACTGATCCTTAAATGGCTCGATGCACCCATGCAGGTTTTGCGGGTGGGTACCAGTATGAACAGCCCGGCTGCAGCTCACAATACCCGCACCCCCGGAGGACATCCCGAGGGTTACCTTGAGGCCTTTGCCAATATTTACCGCAATTTCAGTCAGACTGTACGGGCCAGGGCAAACGGCCAGGCACCCACAGCCGAAATGCTCGATTTCCCGGGGGTTGAAGATGGAATTCGTGGAATGCAGTTCATAGATACCGTTGTGGGTGCGGGTTACAACGACAGTGTAAAATGGGTGAAATTCGGGGATTGATTCTCCTCGCAGAAAGCTGCGAGGAATCATCGATTAATTGTTAATTTTAATGGAATACGGATTCATCTTTGATATGGATGGCGTGGTGATCGACAGCAATCCATACCATAAGATCGCATGGGGTAAATTTCTCAGCGGCCAGGGGGTCCCCTGCGACGATGAGCTCTTTGATAATGTCCTTTCCGGTCGAACCGGTCCCACCTCACTTCGAATGCTATTCGGGGAGGACCTTCCCGAGGAGACTCTGAACCGGTACCTTGAGGAGGTGGACACCAATTACCAGAACATCCTCCGTCAGACCAAGGATGTCAGGCCCATTGCGGGTATACATGGATTTCTGGACCAGATCACCAGGAACGGGTACAAACTGGCACTGGCCACCTCTGCACCCACCCTGAATATTGAACTGGGACTTCAGAAGCTAAGGCTGGAAAACATATTTGAACATATCGTGGGAAAGGTGGATGTTACCCATGGCAAACCACACCCTGAAGTTTACCTGACCGCTTTGGAACGATTAGGCCTGCCTGCCAGGAACTGTATTGTATTTGAGGATTCCAGGGCGGGCATCCAATCGGCACGGAATGCCGGCCTTAAGGTCGTGGGGATCGCATCAGGGCACAGCAGGGAGGAGTTGCTGGATGAGGGAGTCTCCCTGGTTGCGGATGACTTTACCGGCCTGGAGGTTGAAGAGGTAATTGCCCTGATCAGTTAAAATAATGCAGCATATTTAACTAATAAAACACATTGTCATGAAGAAGGTAACCATTCTGATCTTAGCACTGATCCTGCTGGTCCCGGTTACAAGGGCCCAGGAAGACCTTGTATATCAGAAGCCTTCCAGGGAAATACTCCAGCTGGTGGATGTTCCCCTGGCACCCTCCGTATTAATGGATGACTCCAGGGAGCATATGGTACTTCTGTACAGGGATGCCTACAAGACCATCGAGGAGCTTTCCAGGAAAGAGATGCGACTGGGCGGTCTCAGAATCGACCCGGTATCCAACATCGGCAGCCGGATCACCAATTATAACAACATCAGAATCAAGAACCTTTCTGACGGGGATGACGTGCCCATTGAGGTGAAGGGCCTGCCCGCTCAACCGAAACTGGCCAACTTCACCTGGTCGCCCGATCAAAAGAAGATGGCATTTACCCGGACCACCTCCACAGGGGTGGAGGTATGGGTGCTGGATCTGCCTTCGGCCAGTGCAAAAAAACTGACCGCGCCTCTGGTCAATGCCAATATGAGAGATGTGATCAACTGGTTCGGGGACGGAAGTGCCATCCTTGTCAAAATGATCTCCCCGGAAAGAAAGCCACTGATCGATGAGGAAAATGCAGTCCCCACCGGTCCCACCATCTCCGTGGCAGACGGGAAGATGGCCCAAAACCCTACCTACCAGGATCTCCTTAAGAATCCGAACGATGAACACAATTTTGAACAGCTGACCCTGTCAGAGCTGCACAGGGTCTCCCTGGACGGCTCCAGTGAAGTATGGCTGAAAAGTGCCATGTACAACGGCATCAGCTTTTCGCCCGACGGACATTACGTGATGATCACAACCATCGAAAAACCATTCTCCTACCTGGTCCCCTTCTACCGGTTTCCGTCCACGACCAGCATATATACAAGTGATGCCGCAAAAGTACAAACGGTCCTTGAGGCTCCCCTGATCGAGGTACTGCCCAAAGGATTTATGGCTGTGGAGACAGGCCGCAGGGAGCTCGAGTGGAGAGATGACCGGCCGGCGACCCTGATCTACGCGGAGGCTCTTGACGGTGGCGATCCGCAAAACAAGGCTGACTTCAGGGATGAGGTATATCAACTGGAACCACCCTTTAACGGTACCCCCGTTTCGATCCTGGAGACCATTAACCGGTATTCGGGCATTCAGTGGGGAACTGACCAGATAGCCGTAGCCTGGGACATGTGGTGGGACACACGTAACAGCAAGATCTATCTCTTTGATCCCTCCGACCGGTCCAAAGCTCCTGTTGTACTGTATGACCTCAATTACCAGGACCAATACAGTGACCCCGGCAGTCCCGTTACCGAGAGAAATGAATATGGGAAAGATATCCTGAGTATCAGGAAGAACACGCTCTTCCTGATCGGAAGCGGATACTCTGAAAAGGGACAGTTCCCCTTCCTTGACCAGCTGGATCTGAAAAACAGGAAGACCAAACGGCTCTACCAGTCCGAATATACCGACCGGCTTGAAAATCTGAATGATTTTGATGTGGACCGTAACAGGTTGCTGGTCCGTATCGAGTCCCCCACAGAATACCCAAACTACTATTTCAGGGAATTGAAAAAGAACACGCTGCAACAGCTCACCTCCTTTGAAAATCCATTTAAAAGTATCCAGGATGTACATAAAGAAGTCATCACCTACCTGCGCGATGACGGACTGGAGCTCTCGGGGACACTCTACCTTCCTGTGGGGTATGATATGCAGAATAAGCCGAAAGTACCCATGATCATGTGGGCCTATCCCCGTGAGTATAAGGACCGGTCCAGTGCCGGGCAGACCACGGCGAATCCAAACAGGTTCACCTACCCGAACTACGGATCCGCCATTTACTGGGTGGCCAAGGGCTATGCCGTACTGGACGGTGCTGCCTTTCCCATCGTAGGAGAAGGAGATGAAGAGCCCAATGACACATTTATCAAGCAGCTGGTAGCCAACGCAAAGGCAGCTATCGATGCGGTGGATTCCATGGGATATATTGACCGTACCAAGGTGGCGGTCGGGGGACACAGTTATGGTGCCTTTATGGTGGCCAACCTGCTCTCACACTCGGACCTTTTTGCTGCGGGTATCGCTCGAAGCGGGGCCTACAACCGCACCCTCACCCCTTTTGGCTTCCAGAGCGAGGAGCGCAATTACTGGGAGGCTCCCGAAATCTACAACAACATGTCGCCGTTCATGCATGCCGATCAGATGAAGACCCCTCTTTTGCTCATCCATGGTGAAGCAGACAATAATTCAGGGACCTTCCCGCTGCAGAGCATCCGGTACTTCAATGCCCTGAAGGGATTGGGTGCCACTGTCAGGCTGGTCCTGCTGCCCAAAGAGAGTCACGGTTATGCTGCAAAGGAGAGTATCCTGCATATGTTGTGGGAGCAGGACCAGTGGCTCGAAAAGTATCTGAAATAGGAGTCCTGCTAATCTTCCTGATGCAACACCCATAGCAGCCCTCCACGAAGGTGTTCCACAAACAGGGGCTCTTCATAGGTTTCCGGATCGTGTCCCAGGGCGGTATACCACTGCCTGCCTCCCTCAAAATTATGGCACCAGCAGAGCGGAAATTGCTGGCCGAAGGTCTCCCCGGGGTATTCAAGCTTACCCTCATCCTCAATAGTGGTCAGGTCCACTGACAACAGCACATGAATATCGGGATTCAACTGGTTTGAGAAGTAACATTCATCAGTGACACGCCACCGGTGGGGGAGATGGGATGTGGAAATATGTGTTGTATCGGTCACAAGCACATCGAATTCCTGGTAGGCAGGGTGCCTCAGGAACTTGCCGCCAACAAGTGCCCAGTACCACGGCCACTCTCGTTCTGAACCAGAGGCCGAATGGATGGCCATGAATCCGCCGCCCTGACGGATGTACTCCTGGAATGCCTCTCTCTGAATATCCGTATCAAAACCCTCATTGTTGGTATTGGTAAAAATAATGGCATCATACTGCTCAAGATTATCCGGTGTAAAGACACCTGGCTGGTCGGACACTTCGGTTACATACCCCTCTTCACTGCAGATCTTCTCCAGGGCCGCAACGCTGGCACCGATATTCTCATGCACATAACCCTCACCGTTCCTGGTATAAATTAAAATATGCTTCTGGTTTTCTGTACCGGTACAGGCTGACAGGACAATGACCAGAATGAAGACAAGTGATTGGGCCAGTTTTTTCATTTCCGTTACTGATTGGTTACACACATCAAATAAATGCTTTATTTTGGAGAAATGGAAAATAGTGAAAAGATAATCCGGATCAGGCAACAGATTGTTGATGGTGGGGTGAGGCTCCTGCGTGAAGGTCTTGTGGCAAGGAGCTGGGGAAATATAAGCGTCAGGGTGGATGAAACCCATATGCTGATCACTCCCAGCGGACGCACCTATGAAGATCTCACCCCGGATGATATCGTCCCGGTGAACTACCATACCTCGAAACATGAAGGAGCGATCAAACCCTCATCGGAAAAGGAGCTACACTGTGAAATATACAGGACCCGGAAAAATATAGATGCAGTCATTCACACTCACCAGGCCAATGCCTCCACAGTGGCAGCCGCTCACAGGGAAGTCCCTCCCATCCTGGATGATATGGCACAGATCATCGGACCTTCGGTAAGGGTAGCAGGATATGCCCGTTCCGCTACAAAAAAAATTACGAAAAGAACGGTCAGGGCCCTGAAAGGAAGAAATGCCGCACTGATGGCCAATCATGGCGCCGTCTGCGTGGGACGCGATCTGGAGGAAGCTTTCGTAGTCTGCCAGGTCCTGGAAAAGGCCTGCAGGGCCTTTATCGAAGCTGAATTCCTGGGAGGAGCAAAAAGTATCAACAAAATTGAGGCTCACCTGATGCACAGAGCCTATATCAGGAAATATTCGGGAGAAGCTGATAAAAACAGGCATAAATGAAAAGTGAAAATCCCTACCCCCGTTACCGCTATATAATACTGATCGTCTTTATGCTGATCAGTGTAGCCATTCAGATCCAGTGGCTCACCCATGCAGCCGTGGCGCGGCCGGCTGAAATTTTCTACGGCGGACAATTCAATCCGGATTCCTTCCTGAATATTGATTTCCTGGCCATGGTATATATGGTGGTTTACCTGGTTATGAGTTTCCCGGCATCTTACGTCATTGATACATACGGCATCCGGACCGGACTGGCCATTGGGGCCATCATGCTGGCGATATTCAGCCTGGTAAAAGCAGCTTTTGCCCATAGTTTTGCAGGCGTTGTTATTGCCCAGACCGGACTGGCCATAGCCCAGCCATTTATACTCAATGGAGTAACCGCTGTAACTGCACGCTGGTTCCCCCTCTATGAAAGGGGCATGGCAGCCGGGCTGCTGTCCCTGGCTCAATATGTTGGGATCATCATTGCCATGCTGGTCACACCCCTGCTTGTGGGATCCGATCCGTCGCTGCCGGGGTACGGAACGGGATTTGGCAAGATGCTCTGGATCTATGGGATTTTCAGCACCGTTGCGGCCGCCTCCAGTCTGCTGCTTATCAAAAACAGGGATAAAGAAAAGAGCGAAGAGAAGGGCGAAGCGTTCACCTTTGGAAGCGGGCTAAGGCACATCCTGGGGAACCGGGATATGCGCATCACTATTTTTCTATTCTTCATCGGGCTTGGCATATTCAATGCGATCAGCTCCATGACCGACTCTATCGCAGAAAGAGTGGGTGTGGAGGATTCAAACGGGTTGATCGGGGGTGTCATGCTGATCGGAGGGATCATCGGGGCTGTTGTGATCCCTACACTTTCGGACAAATACAAAAGGAGAAAGCTCTTTCTTGTGATCTGTCTTGCAGGGATGTTGCCGGCTGTGGCCGCACTTACCTTTGCCGGGAACCTGGGCGATGATCCTGAAACCATCTACAGGATCTCGCTGGTTGCCTCCTTTTCACTGGGCTTTTTTGTTATGAGCGCGGGACCGGTGGGATTCCAGTATGCTGCAGAATTGAATGATCCTGCCCCGGAATCCATCTCCCAGGGGATCCTCCTGTGGGTTGGCCAGTTGACAGGGATGGTCTTTGTGGCCGGGATGAGCATTCATTCGAACCGGTACCTGGGTCTTTTCATGAACCTGTTTGTTGTGATGGCTGTCATAACCCTGGCTGCCGTGTTGCTTCTCCGGGAGAGTCCTATGGCGGAGGTTATTTCCCGGAAACACTCCAAATAACAATTTTCATGTAAAAATATTTGGTGTTCGTGGAAGAATTATTACATTTGGTCACATGATATATGTGAACCATGGTAAAAAAGTGTGCCAGCTATAATATCGGATTACAAAAAATCGCCACAGACAAGGGCAGTTTCCTGATCCAGGTACTCTTTACGCTTATTGTAATATCAGCGGGTATATTGGTACAGTTGAACCTTGTGCAATGGGGAATTGTAGCGTTGTCATCCTTTATTTTCCTTTCTACCGGATTTTACAGGAGTGCCGCCCATATTGTGACCAGGTTAGACCTCACCATGTCCATAGGTCAGGCTGTCCGGCTCAAAGCCATGAGCAATTTTATGCTGACCGTAACGGCAGGGGTCTCATTTTTTACCTACCTGATTGTGTTTGTTCCGAAAATAAATCAACTCTTATAGTCAAAAGAACACGCTCTTTTAAGAGATGGGTCCTGATCAATTCGGAACCCCTTTTTTATGGTATTTATTCCGGGGAAAGCATCGCAGCGGCGACCTCCACAGCGAGATGATACCTCCCAAATGGAGCACTTACCTGTATCCCCTGGACAAACCCTCGAACCCTTTCCACCATGCCCTGTGCCAGTTCGATCCCAGCCTTCATCTGGTCATCTTTGGTCTCAAATTTTGCAATGCGGCTGATCACCTCGTCGGGCACATACACCCCGGGTACCTCGTTCTTCATGAACTCAGCATTCCGAAGGCTCACCAGCGGCCAGATCCCTGTAATCAGCGAAAGATCCCCCAGATCTGCCTTCTCAAGGAATCTCTCCAGCGAATCCACATCAAACACCGGCTGCGTGATCACATACTCTGCACCAGCCTCCCTTTTTAAACGCAACCGGTATATTTCATTCTCGGGATTTACGCTGTTGGGGTCCACACCCACGCCGGTAAAGAAGGAGGTGGGATCCCCTATACGCTTCTGTCCCACATCAATTCCGTGATTCAGGTTATTGATCAGGTGTACCAGCCCGATGGCATCAATATCGAAAACGGCGGTAGCCTGCGGGTAATCCCCGATCATGGGGGGATCACCCGTAATGGCCAGGATGTTCCTGATCCCCATGGCGGTGGCTCCCAGCAGGTCGGATTGCATACCCAGCAGGTTGCGGTCCCTGCATGTATAGTGGAGCACCGTTTCAATATTCACCTGGTTTTGCAGCAGAACTGAAAGTGCCAGTCCTGTCATTCGTGCCGATGCCCTCGGTCCGTCCGGTATGTTGATCGCATCCACATGATGCTCCATGAGCAACCTGGCTCCCTCAAGTGGTTTGGTGATATCGGTACTGCGGGGTGGCACCATCTCAACCAGCACAACCTGCTTGCCGGAGATGATCTTTTTTGAGAGTTTCGATTTCTCTGCCACCGGCACAGGGTCAGGCAGCGGTTCCTCGGTCACCGGTTTTATCCCTATATTAATGGAGTGCTGAATACGGGTCTGCTTCATGGCCAGTGCATTGGCCATTTTACTTATATGATCAGGCGTGGTACCGCAGCATCCCCCCAGCACCCTGACCCCAATTTCAATGAACCGTTTGGTATAAATCGAGAAATACTCCGGCGTACTCATATAGATCATCCTACCGTCCGTATACTGGGGACGGCCTGCATTGGGCATAATAGATAACGGTTTATGGGTAAGCCGGCTCATCCGTTCCACGAAATCGAGCATGGGTTTGGGACCGACCGTACAGTTCAGTCCGATGACGCTGGCCTGGCTTTGATTAAGGGCGGCCGTCACATCATCCAGGTCCACTCCGTAACGTGTTTTTCCATCCTCCCCAACGGTCATCATGGCCACTACCGGACGTTCGGAAACACTTTTGATGGCCCTGATGGCCTGTTCCATCTCCCTGATATCCTGGAAGGTCTCCAGTATAAAAAGGTCGGCTCCCGCCTCGTGAAGTATGCGGGCCTGCTCAGCGTATCCGCTGAACACCTCTTCCAGGGTGGTATCCCCCCAGGGTTCAATCTCCATACCTGAAGGTCCCATGGAGCCGGCCACATACACCTCAGGTCCGGAAGCCTTCCTGGCCAATTCAACACCCTTCCGGTTGATCTCCTCTATCCGGTCATACAGGTTGTGGGACTTTAACTTGAACCGGTTGGCCCCGTATGTATTGGTCTCAATCACCCTGGTCCCGGCCCTGACATACTCCTCGTGAATGGAGGTAATCAGATCTGGCCTGGAGAGATTCAGTTCATCATAACACTTATCAATGAAGACACCCTTCTCATAGATCAGTGAACCCATGGCTCCATCCAGCAGCACCAGGTTGTCCCTTAGATAATCCTCAAATAAAATCATCCCCAAATGTAAGGATTTTTACTGCTAATCGAGACTACTCCAGGGGGCCCATCCTTGAATGAATATACTCCAGGCGGCGCTGTACCTCCTGGTCACCCGTCACGTCAGGCGAGAGCCTGGCATCATCCAGCTCGAAACGGTATGCATAGGGACCATCCATCAGCCCCACCAGCGAATTAAGGATCAATAGCGCTTCCACACCATCCGTGCTTTCATAAAAGGCTTCCTGAATAACAGGAGCCGGGTCCCTTAATCCGTTTAATCCCAATAACTCAGCGGCCCTGGCCCGGACCAGCAGGTCATTGTGATTGCACAATTCAACCGCCCTGTTCTCAAACTCAGATGCCTCCGATCCAAATGAGGAGCATACGATCAATCCCCAGTACACCTTCTGGGGATCATCAGCATCCAGCGCTGCCAGTATTCCTTCCCTGGCCTCCCAGTAGGGGATCAGTTCAAGGTTTGCCAGATCAATCAATGCACCAATATCCGCCCGGTGCTGAGCTCCAAACCGCACAGGGTTCTCAAAAGCATCCCTGCGAAGCACATTTTCAGGATAAAAGCTCAGATCCGGCATTCCTCTTACCCATTCGTCCAGCAACCCCCTCATCTCTTCAACCTGTTCGCTGGATCCCGGGTCTGAAGCCAGGTTCACAGTTTCAAAAGGGTCGGAAGAGAGATCATACAGCGCTTCGGGCGCCCTGGGCTTAAAAAAAGCGGCCTGGACCGGATCCAGTTCCCCTGCCTGGTACATATCCCTCCATTGCTGAAAGGCCAGGCAGAGGTAACGGTAATTGTTCTGCAATCCGTCCACATTATATGGCTGGTAGCTGCGCATGTATTTGAGATCTCCTTTCCGGACCGTGCGGACCATATCATATTTCTCATCGAACCGGTCGGCATACCCGTACGTCACCTGCCGTACATCCAGCTCTTTCCTGGTGATCCCTTGGCCCAGGAAAGGTCGTCCGTCGATCCCCCCGGGCAGGTCAACACCCGCCAGTTGCAGCAGCGTAGGCCCAAAATCGATGAAACTGACAAATCCATCTGATGATTCGCCACGCTTCAGATCCACCAGGTGCCTGAATTTTTCCGGGATACGCACGACCAGCGGTACATGCAATCCGGTTTCATAGGTATACCCCTTGCTGCCCGGCAGGACGCCACCGTGATCACCGAAATAGAATACAAATGTCGATTCCAGCAATCCGTCCTGCTCCAGCTGATCAAGTACCTTTCCAACAATGGTATCCACACCCAGGATCCGGTCACGGTAGTAGGCGGAAGTAAAACGAAAAAGTTCCGTGTCGGGATGATTTGGGAAAAGGAAGACACTGTCCGGATCTGTTACCGGCCTGTAAGTCTCCATCAATTCAGGACCGAAATGAAGGCTGCTTTCGTGTGATACCGGGTATGAAGCCACGTGAAAGAAGGGTTGTCCCGGTGCACGGTTAGACCAGTGGGCGGATCCCGAGGATTCATCCCACACGCTGTCGCTCTTGATGTAGTTGTAATCCTCTTTGCTGTGATTGGTGGTATAGTACCCGGCCTGTTTCAGGTAGGCCGGGAACATCTCCACACCATCCTGAAGCGGCACCAGCTTCGAACGCCTGTGAAACTGGGTCCCTGTGCGGGGCGCATAACAGGAGGAGATAAGGGTGGAACGCGCCACGCTGCAGACCGGTGCATTGGAGAAGGCGCGGGTAAAGCGTATTCCCTCTTCTGCCATCTTTGCAATATGGGGTGTGGCAATGCCATGGGGGTCAAACAGCTTCATGTAGTGTGTGGAATTATCCTCCGATATGATCCAGACAAAATTGGGACGCTCCTCCACCCTGCTCCCCGAGCAGGCCGCAAGGAAGGTGAACCCAATCAGTACGCAGATCCTTGTCAGTCGCATGATCATAATGGTGTGGGTTCCAGTACCATATCCAGGATAGCCGAATCACTCTTAAAATCCTCCCTCTTCCACCTGATCTCCAGGCGTTTCAGGCCATCAATATCTTTGTCATAGGATAATGGTGGCGGGGAGAGGGAAACCACCTTCACCTCGTACGGGACTGTCTGGGGGATCCTTAGATAGAGCGAGGCACCATCCTGTTTCAGCTCCACCAGTTCGCCCTTCACCACGATATCCGCCCGTGTCATCATCTGCCAGTTCAGGCTCTTTGTACCGGGAGAGAAGTGCAGTTCATCACTGATCCTGAGCTTGTTTCCTGCGGGCCGCGAGAATGTCCGCCGTGCCATCCCCGTATTTGTCCCATACAGTCCGGTCAGGTCAAAAGTGAATTGCGGAACCGATCCCCTCAGATCACGCCTTACCAGTGGGGCCCGGGCATCTACAAGGTGCATCTCCCCGTTCACTACCAGCGTGCTGTGTCCCCCGCTGTTTTTTGTAAGCACGCTCCACCTGGGAGAATCCTGCGAATTATCCCACAGATCCATTCCCATGATCTGCTCCAGGGTGTTGTAATCCTGGTTCCCGGGGTCGACCGACCAGCGTACCCCGTCCAGTTCAAAAACAAAAGAGCCCGCATCCATATTCCCATGGTTGTCGCCGGCCCTTCCTCCCTTGGCAGCAAGGAAATAGGAATCCGGCCCGTTGTGCCTGTCTCTCATTATAATGACAGGCTCCCTGCCTCCTCCTGACCAGGCCACTGGCCATTCAAACTTACCGGATGAATTATCACTCAAATGCACCAGGTTGAGAAGATGCAGCGGGAAAAAACGTGTGGACCGGATCTGCTGCATCCTCTCCATTTCATTGCGAAGCAGTGACCCATAAGCATCCCAGTCAAACCCGTTGCCTGATCTCCGTGCAAACCAGCCAAGCAGCCCGAAATGTGTCAGGCTGTGAAATCCCTCCAACCCCGAATCAAAGTAATTGAAATAATCCCCCGAAGGTCCTGCCATTGCCTGGCTGAACACTGCGCTCTCCATCACCCCGGGTGCCCTTGTAAACCCAAAATCCGTGCCCAGTGCCGACTCATATGCCGAGATGCATGCCGTCAGGTAGGTGGTGGCATAGAACCAGTAAGAGGCCCCTTCCGGGTAGATCCCTTCAGGGGCATACGGTTCCAGCGCCAGGGGAATATGTTGCACTGCCTCTTGCAGGACCCGAGTTGCCAGGTCAGGTGCATCCTCATAAACCTCCAGCGCCGCCAGGGAGAGTCCCCCGTGACAGACCAGGTTCCAGTTGTTGTCCGTGGTGGTCCACCAGTTATCAACGGCTTTATCCACAGCCGGTTTCAGTGCCAGGTTCACCAGGGCAGTGCGTGCCATCTGATCCACCGCCGGGGATAGCCATTCACCCGCCCAGTCGACGGCAAGGGCAACACCGGCGGCCATCTCCGCCACATCCAGGAAATGAGAAGGGTTCCAGTCTGTAAAACTGCACACGGCCTTTAACTCCTCCTCCAGCCGCTGCAGGTAACCCGGATCTCTCTGGAAACGGTAGGCCATGGAGAGGGTGGTCAACCTGTTTATGGCATCGCGGGAGACTCCCAGTAATCTTCTTCCGGTCAACTGTCTCTCAAGTGGCTCCAGGTTCAGGATTGAATCGGCCCTCCGGCGCACCAGCTCCATTCCCATGATCGCCAGCGAATCGCCTTCATCCAGCTTCTGCCATACTTTATATTCCAGCTCCGGGGTCAGGATCAGCCGCGGATGAGTGGCAAAAAGCCGCGCCTCAATCCACTCCCGGTTTACCGGGTTAGAATCCATTGCCGCATGGACGGGTTGAAGATGCGTATCGGCAAAATCGAGATACTGCTCCCAGTCATACAGCTTAACATTATGCTCCCCTGTTCTCATATGATAGCCCAGCTGACCGCTGGTCACCGGACTGTCCACTTCCGGCATCTCGTGATCCAGGGAGATATTCTTGTTGTAGAGCCGGTACGCATCAGCAGCATAAAATAGCGACAGGTACTCTCCATACTGGTCGGCCCAGTTGTCCTCGCTGGCGCTGGCCACATAGAGCGGCCGGGGTGCTACGAGTGCCAGCAGCATATGCTGGTCCACCGGAAGTGCGCCCTCATTGTCATTATACTCATGAAATTTTGAAGCGAACCAGTGTGGAAATGAGGTGTTGATATTGGTCACCCGCTCACCGAAAGGCCGCCGGGAGAGGTCCGCTCCCCCGCAACCCGAGTCATTGGAGATGACCAGGGCAAATCTTTGATCCAGTGCCCCGGCCCAGAGTGAAGTCTTTCCAAGCCTGGAGTGCCCCATCACGGCCACCCGGTACTGGTCGATCTCCGGGTCCAGTTCGAAATAGTCCATGGCCCGGGAAAGTCCCCACGCCCAGGCTGCAATGGACCCCCAGGAGGAGGAGTCCCGCCCCGGCGATTCCGGATCCATGATACCCTGGATCCCGTTCCGGAATCCGTCGTCAAAATCGGGATCGATGTCCCCGTAGTAGATGGTGGCCAGTCCGTATCCCCTTGAAAGTATCTCCTCCACCGGCCACCGGCCGGCAGCCGACCCGCGGGTTTCCGGAGAAGTCCTGTTGTCGGTGATGCCCAGCTCCCGGTTGTTCATTACCCAGCTTTTCGTTAAGGAGATCTGTGGATCGGGATAAACGGTGTGGTTCCCGTTAAAATTCAATCCCAGGAAAAGTGGTACCGGACCGGGCCGGTTCCCGGGAAGAAAGATCAGCAAACTGATGTCCAGGGTATCTTTCCCGTTGCGTACCTCCATTGTCACCTCTTTCTCCACGGCTCTGCCCTGTATGGCTTCCCTGTCCTCAAATACCACCCGGTAGCTGACCGTAGCAACGGATTCGGGAACACGGCCATAAACATCGTCCCTGAACAGTTCCAGGATCTCTTTGCGGCGGACCTCCTCCCACTGTGCTGACGACTCAATGGAAGTACCATCTTCGCTTTTTAAAAGTTCCGGAAGGGGAGCGATCAGGTGCTCCCGGTTATCCATCTGGTCCTGTCCGCATGCCAGCTGGATAACGGTGAACTGTATGGCCAATAGCATCCATGATGCCCCGGCCCAACCATAAGTTGTTTTCATTCTTGTAAATTAACAATCCTTTCATAGATGGGAAAGCATTTTAATCGTTTATTTGCATACGATGAGACCATTACCCGTTATCGCATTTCTGATCCTCTTTATGGTGGCCATGGACCTCTATGCCGCAAGAGGCGTCCAGTATCTACTCTTTCCGGACCATCATGGCAATCTATTGTTCTATCTTATATACTGGGGGATCACACTGTTAATGCTGGCATTGTTGCTTATTTTCGGCTCACGGTTCCAGCATCTCCGCGATCCGTCCGTTTTCTTTGGGACCATGATGGTCATAGGTATCTTCCTGATGATCTATCTGCCCAAGCTGTTGTTCAATGCCTCCCAGCTGCTGGGTGATATTGCCTCCCTTGTGTACGGCCTGTTCAATCCCGGTTCCGGGGACCTGAGAAAATGGTTTATGATCCCGGGAGCGGCACTCGGGATCCTTTTATTTGCTGGATTCGGGATGGGTATGGCCAGGGGACGCACCCATCTGAAAGTATTCAGGGAAAACATTGTGATACGGGATCTGCCGGAATCGTTCCATGGTCTCCGGATCGTCCAGCTCTCCGATATCCACCTGGCCGGATTCTACAACCAGCCCGAATATATCAAACGCGTGGTCCGCATGGCCAATGAACTGGAGCCCGACCTGATTTTATTTACAGGAGACATGGTCCACAATTTTTCCGAAGAGACAGATCCGTTCACAGAGATACTGAAGGAACTAGAAGCGCCCCTGGGAAAATACGCCATACTGGGTAACCACGATTACGGGTTCTATTACAAATGGGACTCGGAAGCAGCGAAGGAAGCAAACCTGGAGAGGGTGAAGTCACAGATCCGGGCCTGCGATTTTGACCTTCTGCTCAATGAACACCGGACCATTTCCCTGAACGGGGACTCCATTGAGATCATAGGTGTGGAGAACTGGGGCAAACCTCCTTTCCCACAAATGGGTGACCTTCCTAAAGCCATGTCCGGTGTCGATCCCGAACATATCAAGATCCTGCTTTCGCACGATCCCTCCCACTGGGACCTCCAGGTTCGTGAGAAGGAGGATATCGACTTGACACTCTCGGGGCATACCCATGGCATGCAGTTTGGTATTGAGATAGGGAATTTCAGATGGAGCCCTTCAAAATGGACCTACAAACAGTGGGCCGGTCTGTACAAGGAGAACGGACAGTATCTTTACGTGAACCGGGGACTCGGTTTTACGGGATTCCCGGGCCGGGTGGGTATCCGTCCTGAAATCACCCTGCTTACGCTTCAACCCTTGTAGTTTTCCAGCAGGTTCAACAGCTTTTCAGGTGCCCTCACGGGCCGGCCTGTTTTCATATCCATAAAAACCAGCACGACCTTTGCCTCATGGGCCAGGCCACCATCTTCATTATAGATCCTGTGGAAAAATTCCATCCTGGCTGTTGGCACCTCCTTTACCGTGGTTTCTATGGTGATCAGTTCATCGTACTTCAATACTTTCCGGTATTTGGATTCCACGGAGAACACCGGCATCATCACCCCATCTTTCTCCAGTTCAATATAGGGCAGTCCCATTTCCCTGATCATTGCCGTACGGCCCATCTCGAAAAGCCTTGCGTAGTTCCCGTAATAGACCACCCCCATCATATCGATGTCCGCGTAGAGTACCCTGTACTGGATTTTGCTGGTTTGTGGTAACATCCTCCTGCTTTATGATCCAGACTATTTTTTTATTCCTTCAAGACTGAAAAGGAAGGCAAACTCCATGGCGGTCTCCTTATATGGTTCAAATCTGCCGGAAGCGCCGCCATGACCGGTATCCATATTACAGTAAAGCAGCAGAAGGTTGTCATCGGTCTTCATATCTCGCAGCTTGGCCACCCATTTGGCCGGTTCCCAGTACTGCACCTGGCTGTCATGCAATCCGGTAGTCACCAGCATATTGGGATAGTCCTGGGCCTTCACCTGGTCATAGGGTGAATAGCTGAGCATGTAGTCGTAGTACTTTTTCTCATTGGGATTGCCCCACTCATCATATTCACCGGTGGTCAGCGGGATATCCTCATCCAGCATGGTGGTCACCACATCAACGAAGGGTACCGCTGCGATCACGCCATGATAGAGCTCCGGCTGCAGGTTGATCACAGCACCCATCAGCAATCCTCCGGCACTGCCACCCATGGCATAGAGATGTTCAGGACTGGTGTATTTCTCCCTGATCAGGTTTTCAGCGCAATCATTGAAGTCGGTAAAGGTGTTCATCTTATGCAACAGTTTTCCATCCTCGTACCAGGGCCTTCCGTAGACCTGGCTGCCACGGATATGGGCAATGGCATAAATAAAACCGCGATCAAGCAGGGAGAGGCGGGAGGAGCGGAATCCGGGATCCATGGTAAATCCGTAAGAGCCATACCCATACAACAGTGTCGGGTTGCTTCCATCCAGTTTTATTCCCTTCCTGTATACAATACTCATGGGGATCTTCTTCCCGTCATCAGCCGTGGCATAGATCCGTTTGGCTTCATAATTAGCAGGATCAAAAGTCCCTCCCAGCACCTCGTCCTGTTTCAGGACCGTTTTTTCCCCCGAGTCCATATTATAGTCAAGAACGGTACCAGGTGTGGTGAGCGAAGAGTAACGATACCTCAGGAGCTTGCTGTCAAATTCGGGATTGACCGAAATAGAGGCGGTGTAGACCTCTTCTCCCATATCAATATAGTGCTCATCACTGCCGTCCCAGGGGATCACCCTCAGCATGGTCAGGCCTTCTTTGCGCTCATCAAGTACCAGGTAATCCTTGAATATCTCCAGTCCTTCCAGTAACACATCCTCACGATGGGGGATCACCTCCTCCCAGTTCTCCTTCCCTGTTCGGTCAACCGGTGTCTTCATCAACCGGAAATTGGTGGCATCCAGGTTGGTGATGATATAAAAATAATCCCCGTAATGAGAGACATTGTACTCCAGTCCCCTTACCCTCGGCTGGATCACGGTGAAATCCCCTTCCGGGTCATCTGCCGGAAGAAACCGGAATTCGGAGGTAAGTGTACTGAAACTCCCGATCATCAGGTATTTCCTGGACTTGCTCTTATAGACCGTTACACTGAAGGTATCATCCGTCTCATCAAAAACTATGACATCACCGGTTGCATCCGTTCCCATCATATGCCTGTATATGGCTTTACTGCGCAGTGTCTCGTCATCTTTCTCTGTATAGAAAAGTGTCTTGCTGTCGGCAGCCCAGGTGGACCCTCCAGTGGTCAGGGGGATCCGGTCCCCCAGCATCTTGCCGGTCTGCAGGTCCTTGATATAGATGGTATATCTCCTGCGGCTTACCGTATCAATTCCGATGGCCAGATAACGGTTATCGGGACTCACGCTTAATCCGGCCACCTGGTAGTAGCTGTAACCTTCGGCCATTTCATTCACATTGGCAATGATCTCCTCATCGGCCTCCATGGTCTCCTTTTTCCTGCAGAAGATGGGGTACTCCTTACCCTCTTCATATCGGGTATAATAGAAATAACCATTCTCTTTATAGGGGACACTCTCATCGTCCTGTTTGATCCGGCCGACGATCTCCTCATAGAGATCTTTCTGAAACTGCTCAGTTCCTTTCATGACCGACTCCCTGTAAGCGTTTTCAGCCTCCAGGTATGCGATCACCTCAGGGTTGTCACGATCCCTGAGCCAGTAGTAATTATCGATGCGGGTATCGCCATGTATAGTCAGCTCTTTAGGTTTCTTCTCAGCAACTGGTGCTTTCATTGATGTTGTTGTTTTACATGATTGTGTGCCCACCACTGCCAGAACGGCAAAGATGACGCGGATCGAAATTTTCATGAAATATGGCTTTTGGGTTGATGGCCCGAATTTAGTGAAAATTTGAATGCCGGAACAAGAGGCCGGTATGTTCTTTGATGTACAGACCAATCACGGATAATATACTGATATCCTGATTCATTTATACAACGGCAATAATAATGACTGCTGCCAGGACATTAAACCTAAACGCCATCCAGATAATACTACTATTGATTCCCTACATAAGTTCAGACCGGCAGGACAATAAATACCGCCAGAGGGGACAGGAAGAGCTAAATCTATTACAAGTAAAAAGTATCAACATGGCAAAGAAAGACTCTGAAATCATGATCCCGGATGAAGTGATCATGAATAAGATCTACCTGATCAGGGGCAAGAAGGTATAGCTGGATCGAGATCTGGCAGATCTTTATGAAGTAGAGACCAAACAGGTAAAAAGAGCTGTCAGAAGAGATATAAGCCGTTTCCCCGAAGACTTTATGTTCGAGCTGACAAAAGAGGAACTGGAGAAATGGAGGTACCAATTTGGCACCTCCAATAAAGAGATAATGGGTCTAAGGGTGCTACCATTTGCTTTTACCGAATTATGTAAACCTTTACATAATTCTGATTATGTAATCAAAAAGGTTATGTAAACTTAAGCTCCTAATACGCTTATTCTCAGCTATAGACTCTGACTTTTATTTACATAATTCTCAGCCTTTTCTAGAAGCTTTTCAACCAATTTAAAAGCTCAC
>Ga0210060_1000240_pt1 | contig 26626 bp, 20 predicted proteins | sample Joice_CattailNLB_FD_184871 | JGI IMG/M metagenome (GOLD analysis project Ga0210060, IMG submission 184871) | Wetland microbial communities from San Francisco Bay, California, USA, that impact long-term carbon sequestration - Joice_CattailNLB_D2... | ecosystem: Environmental > Aquatic > Marine >...
CAGATCAAGGCTCCCCCGCCGGTCCCGACGTTCGGGAAATTCGCCGAGAAGTGGATGGAGGGATACGTCAAGGCCTCCCTGAAACCGTCCGCGCAAAGTTGCTATGCAGACATCCTCAAAACGCACCTGACCCCCGCTTTCGGGAATCGACCCATCAACGAGATCACCAGGAAGGACATCAAGGACTTCATCTACCAGAAGAAGGCGGCGGGATACGCTCCGCGCACCGTGGGGGCCATGATCCACCGGATGTCCTCCATTTTCGAGCACGCTATCGAGGATGCCATCGTGACGGTCAACCCGACCCGCCGACCGGGGCGGTACATCGGGCAACCTAAACTTGGTGAAGGGATGACCGCCCTGACCCCGGAGGAAGGACAAGCCGTCCTAGAGGCGGCGAGGGAGCAGTTCCCGAAGGCGTACCCGATCCTTCTCACGGCCATGATGACGGGGATGCGGCAGGGGGAGATCATCGCCCTGCAATGGGGAGACATCGACTGGCGTGGGAAGTTCATCGAGGTAAGGCGGGCCGACTGGAGCGGGCACCTGGGGACAACGAAAACGGGGAAGGTCAGAAGGATCGACCTGTCGGACCCTCTCCTGGACGTACTGAATGGACACAAGAAGGCCCTGGCGGCGGATGACTTGGCCAATGGACGGTCGATGTCAGAGTGGGTATTCCCGAAACGGTGGTACTACCCTACCAAGCGGGAGGAAAGGCTGCGAGATGACAACGTGCGTCGAATGCTGTCCACCTGTTTGAAGAAGGCGGGAGTACGGAGCATCAAGTTCCACGAACTGCGGCACTCGTTCTGTTCCTGGATGATCCAGAACGGAGAGAACCTCGTATACGTCAAGGACCAGGCGGGGCACAGTTCCATCAAGGTGACGGTCGATATTTACGGTCACCTGATCCCCGGGAAAGACCGTGGCGCGATGGATCGCCTCGGAAAACTCCTCGAAAAATCCGCAACCCAGGCGCAACCTGGGGAGACTCGTCTTTCCAACATACAGGAAATGAAAGGGAAATTTTAACTCCGCGTTTATGTAACACACAAGGGGTTAAAATTAAACATTCTTCTGCGGAATTCTCCGATCGAGGAGAGCGCCAGGTCCGCCTGTCGCGCTCTCCGGTCCCGCTTCCTGACCTCGGGAGGAACAGGAAGAAGGCCGAAGTTGGCGTTCATCGGTTGGAACGTCCCCCGACTGGGAGAGGTGATGTGCCGCATCAGCGCCCCGACCATCGACTCCTCCGGAAATTCGGGGGGTTCCTTCCCGGCAACCCGGGCGGCGGCGGAGATCGCAGCGACGAAACCGGAGGCGTTGGACTCTGCGTACCCCTCGACCCCCGTGATCTGCCCGGCGAAGAATAGGCCCTGCCGGTTCCTGAACTCCATGGTGGGATGCAGGTGCCGGGGAGAGTCGAGGAAGCTGTTGCGATGGACCGACCCGTACCGGAGGAACTTCGCCCGGCCAAGCCCCGGTATCAGGGAAAAGACCCGTTCCTGTTCCGGATAGGCGAGTTTCGTCTGGAATCCGACGAGATTGTACATCGTCCCCGCCTCGTTTTCCTTGCGAAGCTGGACGACGGCGTACGGGACTTCTCCCGTCCGGGGGTCCCGGAGCCCGACCGGCCGCATGGCCCCGAAGAGAAGTGTTTCCGGCCCCCGGCGGGCGAGAACCTCGATGGGCATGCACGATTCGAAGTACCGCTCCTCCTCGAATTCCCGGGCCGGGACGACGCGCGCCGACAGCAATGCCGAGAGGAACTCCTCACACTCGAGCTTTGTCATCGGGAAATTGAGGTAATCCCCCGATCCGGGTCCGTACCGGTCGGCGAAGAACCCCCGGTCCATCTCCAGGGAAGATGCGTCCACGATCGGGGAGATGGCGTCATAGAAGTAGAGCCCTGTCCCGCCGAGAAGCGCGCCGATGCTTTCCGAGATCGCCACGGAAGGAATCGGACCGCAGGCAAGGATGACGACGGGATCGTCCGGGATCTCCCTCGCTTCCGCCTCCCATACCCGGATTTCGGGTCGGGCCCGCACCGCCTCCGTCACCAACCTGCCGAACGCTTCCCTGTCCACCGCGAGTGCCTTCCCCGCCGGGACCCTGACCCGGTCGGCCAGGAAGAGGAGGTTGGATCCCAGAGCCCGGAGCTCCGCTTTCAGAAGTCCCTTGCCGGAATCCGTCCGGTCCGCGCCCAGGGAATTGCTGCAGACCAGCTCGGCGAACCATCCGGTTCGGTGGGCGGGAGAAGAGACGCCCGGGCGCATCTCGAACAGGTCCACCGCCGTCCCCGAGGCGGAAAGGACGAGCGCCGCCTCGGAACCGGCAAGCCCCGCCCCGACGACCGTGACCCGAGGGGAGGGTGGCTCAGCTCCGGATGGACGGGGCGTGGTCACCGGATGATTCCCCGAGCGCGGGGAGGAAGACCGAGAAGACGCTTCCGGTCCCCGGAGAGGAGCGGACTTCGATGAACCCGCGGTGGTAGTGAACGATCCTCTGGGAAATGGCCAGCCCCAGGCCCGTGCCTTCCACTTTGGAGGTGAAAAAGGGATGGAAGATCTTCCCGATGATGTCGGGAGCGATCCCCTTTCCCGTGTCGCTCACCGTGGTAACCACATAACGCTGGCCGTGTCGGATCTGGATGAAAAGATCGATCGTCACGGTGTCGCCGCGGAGCGTCGCCTGGATGGCGTTGCGGACGAGGTTCCAGAGGACCTGTTTCAGCTGTTCCGCATCGCCCTCGACATGAAGGTCCTGCGTCGCCAGATTCTCGATGGCCACGTCTTTCTCCCGGGCCTCTCCCGCGCGAACGGCCTGAGCGATCTCCGCCGCCATCGCGGTCATGTTCACCTGCCCCACGTTCTTCATCTTCGGCCCCGCGTACGCGAGAAAATCCGCGATGAGTCCGTTCAGGCGGGTACTCTCCCTTTCGATGATGTCGAGAAGGGTCCGGGACATCACCGGCATGTCGGGCGACTCGCGAAGCATCTGGGAGGACCCGGTGATGGAGGCCAGGGGATTTCGAATCTCATGAGCAAGTCCCGCGGCAAGCTCCCCGACCCCCGCCAGCCGGTCGGCGATCCGAATCCGTTCCTCCATCTGCTTGACCGGGGTCAGGTCCTGGAAGATCACCACGTTTCCGATAACGGTGCCGTCGGCATCCTTCATGGGAGAGGTGGAGAAACCGAGAAAAATTTCCGTGCCGTCACTCCGCCGGAAGACGATTTCCGGGCGCGGCATCGGAATTTCAACACGGCCCAACCCCAGGTTCAGCCCCGAAAGGACCTCCTCCACAGGCATTCCCGTCACGTCTTGCTTGCCGGCGCCCAGGATGGAACACGCGGTCTCGTTTATCAGGCTGATGCGGCCCTTCGTGTCCAGGGTCAGGATCCCGGAGGGGATGTTCTCCACGATATGCTTGTGGAAGGTCTCCAGCTGCTGCAAGGTGCTCTCCCGATCCTGCATCCCTTCGCGTGCCACCCGGATGTCCTCCCCGAGAATCCCGGAGAGAACACCGGTAATGATGAAGCCGAGAGAATTGATGACGCTCGTACGGACGAACTGCGGCAACAGGATAACAGACGTTTCCGCTGCGGGGGGCGACAGGATCCCCTTCATCTCCAGATACAGAAGCGCCACGTAGGTGGCTGCGGAGAGCGTCGCCCAGATGATCGCCCCCTGCATGTACATCTCCAGGCTCCCCAGCAGGATCACGATGATGTACATGAATGCGAAAACGCTGTCATAGAGACCGGTGGCGAAAACAATGAGGGAGACGAACGCGACATCCACGATAGCCTGGAGGACGAGAAACGGGAGGGGGATCTCGCCTCCCCCCCAGAAGGCGTACCGGGCGAGCAGCCACCCGTACGACAATACGACAGCGACGTACAGGTACTGGAATCCGACGGAAAGGACGAGATCCGGCTCCCGAACCTGGACGGAGACCGCCGAAATCAGGAGGGAAAGGGTGACCCCCGACCGAAGCAGGAGAAGATTCCTGCTTTTTGTCGCCTCATCTTTCCGGCCCCGTCCGGGGACCGATGACAAGTCTACCCTCCCACGACGCCGGCCAGCTTGAAGATCGGAAGATACATCGCGATGACGAGCCCTCCGATGACCACTCCCAGGAAGATCATGAGCATAGGCTCCAGGAGGGACGTCAACGCCCCCACGGCCGCATCGACTTCGTCGTCGTAGAAATCCGCAATCTTGTTGAGCATCGTATCGAGAGCGCCCGTTGCCTCTCCCACGCTGACCATCTGGGTCACCATGACGGGGAACACCTTGCTTTCGGCCAACGGCTCCGAAATGGTCTTCCCCTCACTGATGCTCGCACGGGCCTTTACGATCGCCTCTTCGATGATCTTGTTCCCTGCCGACTTGGCCACGATGTCCATGCTTTCCAGGATCGGGACGCCGCTGGAAACCATCGTGCCCAGGGTGCGGGAGAATCGCGCTACCGCGATCTTGCGGAGGAGGTCGCCAAATATCGGCACACGGAGGAGGAAGCGGTCAATCCGGCGTCGCCCTCCTTCCTGCTTGTAATACCATCGAATCCCGAGCACCAGCACAACGATCAGTGCCAGACCGAGCAGAAAATATTTCCGGGTATACGCGCTGATGGCAAGGACAATCATGGTCGGTGCGGGCAGGGCTGCCCCGAAATCCTGGAACATTTGCCCGAAGATCGGGATCACGTAGAGGAGCAGGACCGTAGTCACGATGAGCGCGACCGCGAGGATCGTCGAGGGGTACACCATCGCGCTCTTGACCTGCTTGGCGAGCTTCATCGCCTTTTCGATATAGGCGGCAAGGCGCGCCAGGATCGTATCGAGGATGCCGCCCACCTCCCCGGCGGAAACCAGGTTGACGAAGAGCTCGTCGAACACCTTCGGATGCTTTTCCAGCGCGTCCGCGAAGGTCGACCCGCTCTCCACGTCCTCCTTGACCTTGAGGATCACCTGTTTGAACGCCTGGTTCTCCTGCTGCATTCCGAGGATGTCCAGACACTGAACAAGCGGAAGCCCCGCATCGATCATCGTGGCGAACTGCCGGGTGAATATCGCCAGCTCCCTGCGGGATACCTTCCCTCTCCGACCGGGAATCCGCAAGCCCAGGTCCCTCGGTTTGTTCTTGATCTTTACGGGAACGATCTGTTGCCGGCGAAGTTGCGCGATGACAAAGGCCTCATTCGGGGCCTCGATCTCTCCCGTCATCGTTCCGCCTACCCTCGTTCTTCCTTCCCACAAGAATTTCGCCATCGTTTCCTCCGCGTTGCGGCCCTACACCTTCCTTCCGAGGCTCTGTGAGGCCCCGGAAACGGGAGTCGCCGACAACAGGCTCCTGAATTCCTCGGGGTCGGGGCTCCTCCCGACCGCCTCGTCCAACGTGATGTTCCGCTTGAGATAAGCGGCAAGAAGGGACTGGTTCATCGTCTGCATTCCGAACTTGGCCTGCCCCACCTGCATCTGGGAATAGACCTGGTGGATCTTCTCCTCCCGGATCAGGTTCCGAATGGCGGAGTTCGGGATCATGACCTCCAGCGCCAGGACCCGCCCGCCTCCGGAGGCCTTGGGGATGAGGATTTGCGATAGCACTCCCTCGAGAATGAACGACAGCTGGGCCCGCACCTGCGGTTGCTGGTAGGGAGGAAAAACATCCAAAATTCGATTGATCGTCTGTACGGCCGAGTTCGTGTGGAGGGTCGCGAACACCAAGTGCCCCGTCTCCGCCACGGTCAGGGCCGCCTCGATCGTCTCGAGGTCCCGCATCTCGCCGATGAGGACGACGTCGGGATCCTGTCGCAGGATATATTTCAGGGCCTTCTTGAAGCTCTGCGTATCCGCGTTCACCTCGCGCTGATTGACGAGGCACTTCTTGTGGGGGTGCAGGTACTCGATAGGGTCCTCCACCGTGACGATATGCTCCTGGCGCTCCGAATTGACCTTGTCGATCATCGCGGCAAGCGTCGTGGACTTTCCCGACCCCGTCGGCCCGGTAACAAGCACAAGTCCCCTCGGCTTTTTACACAACTCCCTGACCACCTGAGGAAGCCCCAATTCATCGAACGACCGTATCTTGAACGGAATCGTCCGGAACGCGCCGGCCGTCGCTCCCCGCTGCAGGTAGATATTCGCCCGGAACCGGCTCAATCCCTTCACACCGAAGGAGAGGTCAAGCTCCCAGTCCTCCTCGAACCTCTGCTTCTGCGCCTCGGTGAGAATGCTGTAGCAAATACGCTTCGTGTCCTGAGGAGTAAGCGGTTCAGCGGGCAGCGGAAGAAGCCTGCCGTCGACCCGGATCGTGGGAGGGACTCCGGTCGTGATGTGGAGGTCCGATGCTCCCTTTTCGTACATCGCGCTCAAAAGTTCGTGGATGGTCAACATCTATACCTGTCTCCCTCCGTTTTCGTCAATCCGGAGCCGTCACCCGCAGAATCTCTTCGAGTGTCGTTACCCCTTCCTCTACCTTCGTCAGACCCGCCTGCCTGAGCGTCTTCATTCCCAGGCGGATTGCTTCACGCTTGATGTCGAGCGCCGACCCCCCGCGCAGGACCATATCCTTGATCTCCTCACGTACCGGCATAACTTCATAGAGAGCCACGCGCCCCCGAAACCCCGTCCTGTTGCACTCGTCGCACCCCTTTCCCCTGCGCAGCCGTGCCTCCTTCAAACGGTCGGGTTTCATCCCGGCATCGGACAACGCCTTCAGGGGAATCTTCAATTCCTCTTTGCAGTTCTCGCACACCCGGCGCGCCAGCCGCTGCGCGAGGATCAGGTTGAGCGACGAGGAAACAAGGAACGGTTCGATCCCCATGTTGAGCATCCGGGTGACCGTGCTGGGCGCGTCGTTCGTGTGGAGGGTGGAAAGGACGAGGTGACCGGTAAGGGCCGCCTTCACGCCGATCTCCGCCGTTTCGTAGTCGCGGATCTCGCCCACCATGATGATGTCCGGGTCCTGGCGGAGGAAGGAGCGCAACGAGGCCGCAAACGTGAGTCCGATTTCCTCCTTGATCTGCACCTGGTTGATCCCGGCGAAATTGAACTCCACCGGGTCCTCGCACGTGGAGATGTTGTCGCTCGTCTTGTTCAGGTCCGACAGGGCGGAGTACAGGGTCGTCGTCTTCCCCGAACCGGTGGGACCCGTGACCAGGACCATCCCGTAGGGGCGGTGAATCGCTTCCGTGAAATCCTTCAGCTGTTCCGTCTCGAATCCGAGCTTGGTCATGTCAAGCTGCAGGGTGGACTTGTCCAGGAGGCGCAGAACGGTCTTTTCCCCGTAGATCGTCGGCAGGGTGGAGACGCGGAAATCCATCTCCCTTCCCTTCCCGATCTTGAGCTTGATTCTGCCGTCTTGCGGGAGACGGCGCTCCGCGATATCGAGAGAGGCAAGGATCTTGAGCCGCGAGGAAATGGCGTTGCGCATCTTCAGGGGAGGACGCATCACCTCGTACAGAACACCGTCGATGCGGTACCGGACGCGGAACTCCTTTTCGTACGGCTCCACGTGTATGTCCGAGGCCCTTTTCTTGATTGCGTCCGTCAGGATGAAGTTGACGAGCTTGACCACGGGAGCGTCGTCCAGCCCCCGTTCGAGCTCGGTGGTGTCGACCTCCTCCTCCCGGACGATCTCCAGCTCGTCGTCCAGCTCCGAGATGATGTCCTGAAACTCGAGGGTCTGGTCGAAGAACTTGTTGATGGCGGCGGAGATATCCTTCTCGGAGGCCATCACGAGTTCCACGGCGTAACCGGTCTTGAACCCGATGGCGTCCAGGATCGCCATGTTGGAGGGATCCGCGACCGCAACGATCAACTTCGCCCCCACCCGGTTGATCGGAAGCGCCATGTTCTTCTGTACCATTTCCTCGGGCAGGAGGCGGACTACTTCCGGGTTGATCTCGTACTTGGACAGGTCGACCACGGGGATATTGAACTGCCTCCCGAGGAAGGACAGCAGTTCGGACTCCTTGATGGTGCCCGTCTTCACGAGAACCGATCCGATCCGCTCCCTGGTCTTCTTCTGGACCTCGAGGGCGGACCGGAGCTGCTCCTGGGTGATGAGGTTCCCCTTCAGGAGCATTTCCCCGATTTTTGTGGCCATCACGGACATTTCAAATTCACCTAATTATACCTAAATTATGCAAAATTTATAAAATTTATTGCCCCTTGTCAAGCCTGAATCCCCCTTCCGGGTCTCCTCTTGGCCAACTCCCTGCGGGCGTGGGACAGGAACTCCTCCCCCGCCACCTCGATTCCGGTCCAGGCGCCGAAGCTGAGCGCCGCCTGGTGTGCAAGCATCGGCAGACCGTCCATGGCGGGGACTCCCTTCCTTCGAAGGACACGCACGAGGGAAGTTCCCCCCCTTTGATACACTATATCGACGAATCTCGTTTCTTTCTTTACCCCCTCGACGGGAAAAGATTTCCACTCCGCCGTCAGGCCCAGCGACGTGCACTGAACGATCAGGTCGGTCCCGGAAAATTCCCGGGCCATCTCCCTGGGTTCGAGTGTTCCCGCCGAGAAGGCCACCCGGGGGAATTTTCGGGAGAGAAGTTCCGCCACGGCGTGCGCGCGCAACGGCGTCCGATTCAGGATCACCATTTCCCGCGTTCCCGCACGTGCCAGTGCATAGCCGATCCCGCGGGCCGACCCTCCCGCGCCCAGCAGCACGACGCGGGAGAAGCGTTTCCCCCACCCCGCTCCGGCAAGGGCCGCGAGGAGGCCGCGCCCGTCCGTGTTGTCGGCATGGAGGCGTCCCGACCGGACCCGAAGAACGTTTGCCGCCCCGCATACCCGGACAGCTTCCGACATCCCGTCGGCCAGGGAGGCGGCCTCTTCCTTATACGGAATCGTGACGTTTCCCCCGAGAAAGTTCCCGGCGCGGACGTCGCGAAGGAAATCGGGCAACTTCCCCGGAGGCAGGTCGAACATCACGTATCGGAGGGGAAGCTTCCGGCGCGCGATCACGCCGTTGTGCATCGATGGGCTCAACGAGTGGGAGAGGGGATGCCCAACGAGAAAGATCAGCGATTCCGTAACGTCGCGGCCCTTTTCCCCGGTCGATCCTCTCAATTTTCGAGTTCGAGGTTCCAGTAGGTGAAGTCGACGATGGACAGGAAGGGTAGCCAATCCCGGTGGATGGAGGCGCGGGGGGAGAAGGAGAACTGGTGGGCCCATTGGGGCCGCGCCGGGCGGCGGATCAGGCGCATCCCCGCCTGCACCGGCAATTCTCCTCCCTTCCGCTTGTTGCAGGCGATGCAGCTGCATACGATGTTTTCCCACGTTGTCATGCCGCCCCGGGACCGGGGGATCACGTGGTCGAGGTTCAACTCGCTCGTGGTGAACGTTTTCCCGCAATACTGGCACGTGTTTTTATCCCTGACAAAGATATTGCGGCGGCAGAACCGCACATTCCGCCGGGGAACACGGTCGTAGGCCGTGAGAACAACCACCCGCGGCACCCGAATCATCCGGCCCACCAGGCCGATGCCCTCCTCGTTGGCATGGACGGACAGTTCGCTCCACGACCGGAAATCGAACATCTCGTACTGGGAATTGATCGCCTTGGCCATGTCGGCGTAAAGGAGACAGAAGGCGCGCCGGACACTGGTGATGTGAACGGGGAAGAAGGCCTTGTTGAGAACAAGCACACCGGAATTAAGCATCTGACCCCCGGCTTCCGTTTTCCTGAACCACTTTATCCAGCACTCCTCCCCGGGTCAATTTATTTACGATCCTCCGGTTCGCGCACGGATGCGGCAAGTGCGGCGGCAAGCTCCGCAAGCTCCCCGTCCCGGACCGTCCGCATGTCGAGAAGAAGTTTCCCTTTCGCGATCCTGCCCACTACGGGAGGGATCCCCTTGCGGAGTCTGGCCTCCAGTTCCTCGACCCGGATATGCGGATGAGACACGGCAACGCACGCGGTGGGGATCTCGACCTCCGGCATCGCGCCACCCCCGGGGGAGGATACGGATGGCTCCACGTGCAACGTCAACCCTGCCCCAGCTGCCGGAACGCCTCCCGGACCGGCAACCGCATCCCCCGCGGAGGAGTCGTCCCGGCGCCCGGCGGAAGCCCTTTGCCTTCTCACTTTTTCGATCAGCTTCCTCGCCCGGGCCCGCGCGATCTCCTCTCCCTCGAGGATCATCTCCAGGACCGGGAGGCGTGCGGCCGCCCTCCTCTCGTCGGCGTAGAGCCAAAGCGTGGCGGCGAGTGCGGCAAGGCACAACTTGTCGATCCGGAGCGCTCGGGAGAGTGGATGCTTCTTCAGCGGGTCCACCAGGTCTTTCCTGCCGGCGATGATCCCTGCCTGCGGCCCCCCGAGGAGCTTGTCGCCGCTGACGGTGACGATCCCCGGCCCCTGGGCCAGCGCCTGCCTGATGGTCGGCGTCCCGGGGATGCCGGCCCCCGCGAAGTCGAATACGGCCCCGGATCCCAGATCCTCCATCACGGGGATTCCGCACCGGCTTCCGAGGACGGCAAGGTCGGCGGTCGACACCTCCTCGGTGAACCCCGTGATGCGGAAGTTGGACCGGTGGACCTTCAGGAGAAGCGCCGTGGCGGGACCGATCGCCCTCTCGTAGTCTGCGGAACGCGTGCGGTTCGTGGTCCCTACCTCCACGAGGTTCGCGCCGCTGGCCGCCAAGATTTCCGGAATGCGGAAAGATCCCCCGATCTCGACGAGCTCCCCACGGCTCACGATCACGTCTTTTTCCCGCGCCATGGCCGCAAGGCAAAGGAATACCGCCGCCGCGTTGTTGTTGACGACGTGTACGGACTCCGCACCCGTAAGCGCCAGAAGCATCTCCTCGACGTGAACCAGTCGCCGGGAGCGGGTCCCTCCGGCCAGATCGAACTCCAGGTTGGAATACCCCGCGGCCGTGGCCGTGATGGCCCGGATCGCCTCCTCGGAAAGCGGGGCCCTGCCGAGGTTCGTGTGCACCACGACTCCCGTCGCGTTGATCACCCGCCGAAGGGTGATCTCTTCGCCCTCGGCCACCGCGCTGGGAAGGGCGGCGAGCAGGCGGGAGATCCATTCCTCCCGGGGGCGACCGGGCCCCTTCTCCCGCAAGGCTTCGCCCCGGTACTCGTCAAGAAGCTTCCGCATGGCCGTAAGGACCACCGCACGGGGATAGTGCACAAGGAGGGAGCGGATCTCATCGCGTTGCAGGAGAGAGGCGACAGAGGGAATCTGGCGAAGGCTGTCCGGCGCGGGCATGCCCGGGGATTACCCCTTGGCGAGTTCCCGGAGAAGAATTTTCTTCCCGTAGTAGGCGTTTTTCTGGACGAGGGACTCCGCCAGCGCTTCATCCTTCTTCCGGAAGGCTTCGATGATCTCCCAATGCTGCTGGATAATCCCCTCGATCCGCCCCGGCATTGCCAGGATCAGCCGGAACCTCTGGAACTGCATCACCAGGTTATGGACGATGGTTTGGAGTTTCTCGTTCCCGCACGCCTTGAGGAAGATGTCGTGGAAATCGTTGTGCAGGGCCTGAATCTTCTTCACTTCCTTCTTGGCTGCGGCGGCCTCCATCTGGCGGTTCAGCGTTTCCATCTTCGCAACGTCTTTGTCGGTGAGATTCTTCACCGCGGCGCGCGCCGCATAGCCTTCGAGGATGGCCTTCAGGTCGTAGAAATCCGAGACATCCTTGGGGGACAGGGAGGCCACAACCGCCCCTTTCCGGGGTATGACGGTGATGAACCCCTCCGTCTCGAGCTGCCGGAACGCTTCGCGTATCGGCGTCCGGCTGATGCCGAACCTGTCCGCTAGATCCGGTTCGGCAATCCGGGTGCCGGCGGGCATTTGACCGGTCACGATCGCGTTGCGGATTGTCTCAACGATTTTCTCTCGCAAAGTCAAATGGTTGTCAATCTGAATCTTGATCTTCGCCATAGGGGGGGGGACCTCGTTTAATTGCCCGTCAATGTATGCAGTATACGACCGTATGTCAAGGGGTTTCTTCCCCGTTTCCGGCCGAATACCGATCCGCTTGCGGCGGATTTCCCTATACTGTATCTTCTCACGTTCCAGATCCATCAGATGCGGAGGAACCGAACCGAATGGCATGGACGATTCATTCGACGATTCCGTTTCCCATGCTGGGGAAGAATGATGCGGTCAGCCGGCTCTCCCTTGCCGGGGTCGGGCCGGAGATCTACCTTTCCGGACACACCCTCGACCGACTCATGCCGGGAAGCGCGGAGGCGGCGGCGGATTCTCTTCGGTCGGCCGGCATTGCGACCGTCACGTTTCACGCTCCTTTCAACGACCTGTGTCCGGGAGCGCGCGACGAGGAGATTCGCCGCGTTACCGTGCACCGCCTGCGACAGGCCGTCTCCCTCGCCCCTCTGTTTCGCCCGCTGGGAATCGTGATGCACGGCGGATACTCGGACTGGCTCTTCGACTTCGATGCGGAATCCTGGCTGGAAGGGGCGAAAAAGACGTTCTCCGAAGTGACGGAGGCGGCGGAAGCCGCGGGCGTCGACATCCTCCTCGAAAACGTCTTCGACGATGTCCCCGACCACCTCCTCCGTCTCCGAGCGGCCGTCGGGTCGAAGCGACTGGGATTCTGCTTCGATGCGGGCCATGCCACGCTCTTCTCGCGACTCCCGGTCCAGAAATGGATGGAAGCGTTCGGCCCCGATCTTCGGGAGATGCACATCCACGACAACCGCGGTCTCCGGGACGATCATCTTCCGGTAGGGGAGGGATCGATCAACTTCCGGGGGGTCCTGCTCGCCGCACGGGACGCGGGAACAACGCCCATCCTCACGGTGGAGCCGCATCGCGAGGAACATTTCTCCCGTTCCATCGCGTCCCTGCGGGCCATTCTGACGGAAATCACGTAGCCCTCCCCCGGGCAGGGGGATGGCGGCGCCCGCCGTCGGCGGACGGACGAATTCGTCTTCCGACGCGCGGTCAGACCGTCTGGGCGAAGAAAGCGATCGCCTCTTCCTCGGAATCGAATGCCCGGACGTACCGGGAGACGCCTGTCATCCGGAAGAGGTCCTGGTTGATTCGGTTCAGTGAACAGAACGCAAGCGTGCCGTTCCGCTCCGCCGTCCGTTCCACGATGCCAATGATGAAGGAGATCCCGATGCTGTTGATGAGCCGGGTCCCCTCGAAGTTGAGCACGACCCTTGGCCGTCCGGCTTCCAGAGCGTCGTGGACCACCCGCTCCAGTTCCTCCCCCAGGAGGCTGTTGAGGTATCCGTTTACGTAAACGACGGATGTACCCTCGCCCGCTTCGCGCGTTTTCACGCTCAGTTCTCTCACGTCATCATCCCTCGCCGTTTGTCGTATTGCTTCCTTCGTCGCTCGCGGGACGCAGGTTCTTCACCATCCTGACCGTCGTCCCGCGCTCTCCCGTTTCGATGTGGACTTCATCGACCAGCTCGCTGATCAGTTTGAGCCCCCATCCTCTGTTTTGCTTCGACTCGTCCCCTTCCGCAGATGTGCGGAACCCCTTGCCCTCGTCCTGGACGAACAGCTCGATCCGCTCGGGGGAGAGGACGTACCGCAGGCGGACTTTCCCCGTTTCCGCCCCGCTGTGCTCGAACGCGTTGATGCACGCCTCGATGATGGCCATCTTGATCCGGTCCACCGTATCCTTGTCAAGCGATGCGTAGGCCGCCACCTCTTCCGCCACACGGGCGGCCACGACTTCCGTGTCCGCCTTCATCGGCAGCACGAGCTCGAACTCGAGCGGCTGCTCTCCCGCCCGGGCCTCCGGCGGGCGCTTTTCCTCCGCTCCCTTCTCCAGTTCCTGCATGCCGAACAGGTTCAGAAAAAGGCGCATCTGCGTCCGGTGGGTCAGGTGTATGCCGTACCGGTCCGCCAGCCCCACGACCGCGGCGTCCGCGGCCCCTTCGAAGAGGATCCATTTCCGGAGCTGGCCGGGCTTCAGGCCTTTGTCCAGGCTCAGCAGCCGGCACCGGTTCTCGAAATGTTCCACCGCGACCTGAACGAGCTTCTTTTCCGTGTTGACGTCCACGGCCCAGATGACCAGATTCTCCTCGGAGAAATCTCCGTCGTGGAAACCGTAAGCGACGAGGTCGAAGTCGAAGCGGCTCCCGCCGCGGAGGGTCCGGTACCCTTTTGACACCGAACTGATCTTGGGGAGCCTTACCTTCCGCGGATCCCCCTCCAGGCCGATCACCACCTCCAGAAGCCCCTTGTCGCCGTACTTCTCGTGAAATTTTCCGAAATCGAACAGAAGCGCGGGCACATCCCGGCAGTCCCAGCGGCGCATCATCTCCTTCGCCATTTCGGCGCTCGCCTCCTGCTCGCCCCCGCTCCCCTCCTGCAGGTCGTGGGAAATCTTCGCCTGCACGATGCTCGCCGCTACCTGTGACGTGTTCTTTCCCAGGACGCCCCGCTCGAACGCCCAGAAGAGGAAATCGGCAAGGACGGGATCCCGGATGAATTCGATGTGCTCGAAATCGGACTTCAGCAATCCCTTGAATTCAAGCGCCGAAAGAATCTCGCTTCCTTCCTCCGGCGAAGTCCCCATCAGCGAAAACGCCCCTTCGAACGTGTCGATCGGGAAGCGGTCACAGATGATCCGCTTCAGAAACTTGATGGCACGGGCCCGGTCGACGCGGTCCGGTATGGCGTTCTCGAAAAATTCCCGCCAGTACCGGTTGAGCTTTCCTTCGGTAACCGAGAGGGCGAACAGGTTCTCGAACTCCACCTCGTCCTCGATACGGACGTTCCGGAAGGAAATCTCCTCGGCGAGCATCCTCTGGTAGATGGGGATGTGCCCGAGCCGGACCGCAGCGCGGACCGCCAGGTGCTCCGGTATCCGGATCTTCCTCCGCTCGAAGAGGGGACCCCACGCCGCAACCGAGGCATCCGGCGAAAGCCCGCCGACCTCGAGAAGCTGGAACGAGCCGTACAAGCCTTCCCGCTTGAGGGAGGAGGTGACGTGCCCCGGGGATGAGCCGGAGACGATCATGGGGAAATGGCCGGACTTGATGTAGGGGCGAAGGATGGAAAAGATCGCGCCTTCGGGAATGTTCTGCAGTTTAATCGTATACTGGAAGTCGTCGAAGAGAAAAACCGGGTACAGCAGTTCCCCTCCGGTCGCGAACGGGAAGGAAAACGCGTTCGCGAGGGCGGACAGACCATCCCCCTTCTCCGAGTACCGGCGGTGGGCGGACAGATAATCCCGGCATTCCACGTGCCCGCGAGCGGCAAGCGTGTCGCATAACGCATCGAGGTCGAACGCTGCGGGGGGCGATTCCCCCAGGAAGACGAGAAGTTGCCACAGGTATTCCTGAAGGAAGTGCTGGGAGAGGGCCAACGGGTGGGACAGGATATTGCTGAACGAATAATAGAACGGGAATGGGCACGGGGGCGCAGTGCTCTGCGGCAGCGACTTGAGCTCCGATTTCAGTTTGAGGAGAAGGGAGGATTTCCCGACGTTGGGCGGGCCGTAGATCAGAACCGATGCCCCGATGCCGGACTTTCCTTCGAGGCACACCCGGAGAAGGGTGCGCAGTTCCTCTTCGCGGCCGAAGAACTCCCCGGGGCGGAACGAAGCCTCCGCTCCCTGGCTCCACAGGAGGCGCATTACGCAAATGCCCGGAACAAGGTCTTCATCCGGTCTAATGTAACTTGAACGGAATGAATTATCAAAAAGATATTGGGCAGATGGAACAATGGAAGCCATTCCTGCTAACGTGAAGAAACCTTCCCGGTACAGCGGCGCCGAAGTACGGCCGGCGCTCCTGTCGTGGGACGAGGCGGAAACCCGGATTCTCCTCGCCTTCCCGGATGCATACGAAATCGGAATGTCGCACCTCGGGATCCTCCTGCTCCATGAGCTACTCAACGCCCGGGGAAAAACCCTCTGCGAGAGGGCCTTCGCCCCCTGGAGGGACATGGAGGAGCACCTGCGGGAAACGGGGGCGCCCCTGATCTCGCTGGAATCGGGGAGGCCCGCCCGCGACTTCGACGTGCTCGGGTTCTCCCTGAGCTACGAACTGACCTACACGAACGTGCTTACCATGCTCGATCTGGCCGGAATCCCCCTCCTCCGCCGGGAGCGAGGGGAGAGGGACCCGGTCGTCCTGGGGGGAGGCATCTGCACGCTCAACCCGGCGCCCGTGGCGGAATTCTTCGACGCTCTCCTCGTCGGTGACGGGGAAGAAGCGATTCTGGAGATCGTGGAACAGGTGGAGAAGAGCAAGAAGCGGGGAGGGAAGAGAGAGGAACTGCTCCACCAACTGTCGGGGATCGAAGGCGTCTACGTTCCGGGGGTCTCCACGACGGTATCCCGCAGGGTTCTTCCCGACCTGAAAGACTCTCCCCTTACCCCCTCCCCGATTCTGCCCGCCATGCGCGTCGTGCACGACCGCCTGAGCATCGAGATCTCCCGGGGATGCACCCGCGGATGCCGCTTCTGCCAGGCGGGGTACGTCTACCGGCCGGTCCGGGAGAGGGACCCGCTGCTTCTCCTGCGGTACCTGCAGGAAACCGCCCCAAAGACCGGCTACGACGAGGTAGGGCTTCTCTCTCTTTCGGCTGCAGACTACGGCTGCATCGATCGCCTGATCACCGACGCGATGGAAACCCTTTCCCCCGAGAGGATCTCCGTGTCCCTCCCATCCCTTCGACTGGACGCCCTCCGGGAGAATACCGTTCGCCAGATCCGAAAGGTTCGGAAGACCGGGTTCACGCTCGCGCCGGAGGCGGGAACAGAGAGACTCCGCCGGAGCATCAACAAGGAGATGGGGGACGGCGAGCTGGTGCGCTCGGCGGAGTGGATTTTCGGGAACGGGTGGCAGACGCTCAAGCTCTACTTCATGGTGGGGCTGCCGGGGGAGACGGCGGACGACGTCCGAGCAATCGGGGAATTGATCCGGAAGGTGGCGGCGGTCGCCCGCCGTCACGGGAAGCGGAATTCCGTGACCGCAAGCGTGTCCTCTTTCGTCCCCAAGCCGCATACCCCCTTCCAGTGGGAGCGTCAGATCGGGAAGGAGGAAATCCGGGAGCGGGTGGGAATCATCCGGGCCGCGGTCGGGCGGGACCGGAACGTGGAGGTCAAGTTCCACACCCCGGAGGTATCCGAACTGGAGGGCGCGTTCTCGCGGGGAGACGAGCGCCTGTCCGCGGCGATCCTTGCCGCCTATCGACGAGGGGCGAGGTTCGACGCATGGACCGAGGAGTACCGTCCGGACGCGTGGTCCGAGGCGTTCCGGGAGACGGGTATCGACCCGGCCGAGTACCGGCGGGAACGGGACCCGGCCGGGCCGCTGCCCTGGGACATGGTGGATGCCGGGATCGACCGCGATTTCCTCCTGTCCGAGCGGGAGAAGACGCGGTCGGGGGAAACAACGGCCGATTGCCGCAAGGACGGAATGTGCGCGGCGTGCGGCGCATGTCCTCCGGGCCTAACCAATATTACCTACTCCCCCGATCCGGACGGGAAAGAGGAAGCGAAAGCGCACCACCCGGTACCGGACGAGTCCTCTCGCAAGGACAGCGGGTTCCGCCATATCCTGCGGATACGGTATGCCAAGGAGGGACCGGCAAGATACCTGAGCGGCCTGGAGATCCAGTCCCTCTGGGGGCGCATTCTGCGACGGGCCGGGTTCCCCCCGGCGTACAGCCAGGGGTTCAACCCGGCGCCCCGGATCTCCTTTTCCCATGCCCTCCCCGTCGGCACGGACAGCCTTGCCGAATTCCTGGAGGCGGAGTTCCGACTCCCCTTTCCCCCGGCGGATATCGAGAGGGAACTCCCCTCCTGCCTCCCGCGCGGGATTTCTCTCAGGGAGGTCCGGCAGGTGCCTCCGGGATCGCCGCGGCTCTCCGACTTCAACCTGTCCTGCCGCTACGTCATCCTCCCGGTTCCCCCGCACCGGATGCCCGAGGAGATTACGCCGGACCGGGTGGATGCCGCGTGGCGCGCGTTCCGCGATTCCGGGCATTTCCCGGTGACGACAGGGAAAGAGGGGAGCCGATCAGAGATCGACCTCAAACCCCTGGTCGGCAATTTCCTGGTGAACGGGGAGGGTCTCTTCATTACAATCATCCATGGAACCGGAAAAGGGGCACGGCCGCTCGATGCCGCGAGTGCGATCCTGGGGACAGCGCTTCCGCCCCATCGCTTCTCGGTGAAAAAGTTGTCGGCCGAATTCGAGCCCCGGCAGAAGGGATAGGGTGCAAAAAGGAAACAAGCTCATCGTCATCAACTCCGCCCCGTACGAGACGCGCGTCGCGACACTCGAATCCGGGGTCCTCGTCGATTTCCTCCTCGAGCGCGGTGACGACAGGAACATCATCGGAAACATCTACAAGGGGAAGGTCATCCGCGTCCTCCCGGGAATGCAGGCCGCCTTCGTGGACATCGGCATGGAGAAGGCGGGGTTCCTGTACGCGGGCGACTTCGTCACCCCCCGGCTCGGGTTCGAGGCCGACGAGAACGGGGAAGAGGACCTTGTGGAGGACATCGACATCCACGCTGCCCGGTTCCCGCAGGAGCAGTACATCCCCCCGATCGAGGGAATGATCCGGGAGAGCCAGCATCTGATCGTGCAGGTGGCCAAGGAACCGTTGGGAACCAAGGGGGCGCGCATCACCAGTCACATCACCCTGCCCGGCAGGTATCTCGTGCTCCTCACGTGGTCTGCGCACATCGGCATTTCCCGCAGGATCGAAGACCCCGGAGAGCGGGAAAGGCTGCTCGAGATCGGGGAGAGGATCTGCCTGGACGGCATGGGGGCCATCGTGCGCACCGCGGCGGAAGGCAGGACGGAAGCCGAGCTGAAGGCGGACATGGACTATCTGGTCCGCCACTGGGACACGATCCGCAAAAAGTGCGAGGCCGCGAGCGCACCCACTCTCATTCACCGGGAACTCTCCCTTTCCCTCCGTGCCGTACGGGACATGTTCACAGCGGACATGGACCAGATCGTCGTGGACTCGGAGGAGGAGTACGTGCGCATCCGGGACTTCACCTCCCAGTTCTTCCCTCGCCTGCTGGACCAAATCGAGCTCTACCGGGGAAGCCAGCCGATCTTCGAGCATTACGGCGTCGAGATCGAGCTCGCACGGGCCCTCGACAAGAAGGTATGGCTGAAGAGCGGCGGCTACATCGTGATCGAGCAGACCGAGGCGCTCACCGTCATCGACGTCAACACCGGCAAATACGTGGGACGGTCCTCACTCGAAGAGACGACCGTCAAGATCAACCTCGAGGCGGTGAAGGAGATCGTCTACCAGCTTCGCCTGCGCAACATCGGCGGGATCATCACCATCGACTTCATCGATATGAAGACCGAGGAGAACCGGGACAAGGTGTACCAGGCGCTCGTCGACGCGCTGCGCGCCGACAGGAGCAAGACGACCATCTGCAAGATTTCGGAACTCGGCCTGGTCGAGATGACGCGCAAACGAATACGGGAGAGCCTTTCCCGGTTTCTTTCGGAACCTTGCCCCTACTGCTCCGGAGAGGGGATCATCAAGTCCAAGAAAACGATCTGCTACGAGATCTTCCGCGAGTTCGAGCGCCAGGCACTTCTCCTGGCGGGGAAGCAGGTCTCCCTGTATGTCCACCCCGCGGTCGCGGAAGAGATGTTCGGCGAGCACCGCCGGTTTATCGAGATGCTCGAGAACCGGTTCGGCATGAAGGTAAACATCTCGGCGTCCGAGAAGTTCCACGTCGAGCAGTACCAGATCGAGCATTCCTGACCATGCCTCCCCCGAAAAAAGATAACCTCCCGAATCCGCTTGACTTCGGAGGGTCGTTTTCCTACGCTTGTTTTTCGCAACCGTCCCGACACACTCTCGGGCCGACGTAGCTCAACGGTAGAGCAGCTGATTCGTAATCAGCAGGTTGGCGGTTCAATCCCGCCCGTCGGCTCCATACTTGCAAATACTTACGCACCTCCAGTCGCCTCCGCCATCCCGCTGTTCGCATATAGTTCGGATTCCATCCCGTCCGTTCGCCTCTCCTTGGAGTTGTCTCGGACATCCCCGTCGAGCCAATAGGTGAAAGGCATCAATGCGGAGCGCCCTGTGCATTTCGTCTGGGATTAGCGCATTGATCCGCCTGACGATGTTCCCTTCCTCCTATTTAGGATATGTAAAAGCATATATGTATCGCTTCAAAAAGAACTGTATAAGGAATAGTCGTATCCGGTGTGACATGCCCGGGGCGGGATTGCCCCTTATATAACGGAATCCTCACCCATCAGCTACTCCCGGGATGATATACTTCACGAGAAGCAAGTGGAATGATTCCATAAATTCAGGAGGGAACATGGGGAAAAACGATACAAACATAAATCCGGTTGTTGAATATTTCCGCTTTGGGAGCATCGCTTACCAACGGGGGTATCTAACGAAAGAACAAATCCAGGAAGCACTCGCGGAGCAGGTAGAAGACAACATATCAAGGAAACCACACCGCCTTCTCGGGACAATTTTCCGGGAGAAAGGATGGTTAACGGAGGAACAGGAGAAATCGATATTGGCGGTTATGGGTATGAACAAGAAATAGGCGGGCCTCCCCGTTTCCTTATCCCTAATTATTTATAGAAGCCGTTTCCATAAATCATCCTTTCGACCCGATGACTCCCGCCTCCTGCATTGACAGGAGAACGACTTGGTTGCCGTGTCGATCACCCGCTGTTCCCGTTCCGTGAAAGATGCGCATAGCAACCACCTGTGGGGTTGGTTCTTCCCCGAGACCACGGCAAATTTATTCCCCATTCTGCCTCACTCTGCACGGCAAAAAACCGGACATAATTGGTTCTTCAATCCTCAATTGAAAAATTTCCTTTTTATTCCTGCTGGCCCGATGTGACTTGTACGGATCGGCATGCCAATATGTGGAAATAAAATGAATAATATATGAAAATATTTTCCTATCCACGAAAATTTACCTTCATAAGCATCGAATAAATTTATACATTTATGAAAGGCACTGAATTTGCTTTTTGATCCAAACACTTGCCAAATCCGAAAGAAGATAGTGGGGGATATCCGCGATTTGGAACGGCTATTCTCAGTATACAAAGTAGAGGGGAAATCCAAGATCCTGCTTGGAGGACTGGTGGAACGCCGGAAATCCCGACGTAGGAATTCCAATGGAGGCGGGCTCGTGGAATGCGCGAAAAGGAAATTCGCGGATTCACCAGACGAGGATATCAAGATCTTCATTAGGGAGGAAAAATGACCCCGATGATCAGGATTGTATCGTTGACCCATTGGAAGAACGGGATGAGAGCCCTTCCATGAAGCCGATCATCGTCAATCAAGTGAAAGATCCAATAAAAGTGAAGCGGCCTGTTGCGTGGTTGGTGGTAGGACGTCGAGAGGAGATTCGGGTCGGGAATCTGTTGGAGGTGGGGCGGAACACGAAAAAAACCATTTCTTCCTACGCAACGCCCCGATGCCTTCCAGACCGCTTTTGATGTAATCCCTATTCTTGGGACCCTCCAGGCGGAACCCGTTATTCCCTCCAAGAAGAAAGAGATTGCAAAACCGCCATATTTTTTGCCCATCCCATAACCCATCCGTATGTTTCTTCGCAATCTCCCTGGTTGGCGGTTCAATCCCGCCCGTCGGCTCCATCAATATATCCTTAAACCATCGCAGGGTCCCCCTGGAACACAACCTATTTTTAATGGAATTTACGAGAGTTTGTGCCAATTATTTTCTCGCCAATTTTCAGAAGAGTACCGCTCTATAAAACAGCCCTTCCATCGATAAAAAGAAATGGTTGACTCTGTTTACATATCCATTAGCATTGGTTTTCCCTACATCGCGATTTTTTTGGAATTGCTCCAAATGATTTCGTCGTCCTGTTAACCGGTCAGCCTGACCCTCCTGGAGGGTCTTTATGGCCCGACTCGGTAAACAGATCCCCCCTCCCCTTCATGGTCTTTTTGCATCTCCTCCGCCGACCTCGTTCTGCCCGGATTATCCATCAGCCAATTCTTTTCCCGCTCGAATCCGTCCCCGATCTGTCACTTTCGCCATGTCATTCTTTGCGCCAGAAAGGACATTCGTGTGTTTCCACATCTTGTATTCCGTCAAGGAAGGAAGTGGCACCCAACCGTTGCCTCATCTGGAAAAAGGGGGTGCAACATGCGGAGATGGAAAGAAAGCGTATGCGGTAGGATGCAGACCATCTGCAACTGTTTTTCGGCTGCGTCCAGGCAGGCCAGAGAAGCCGAGATCGATGTTCCTTCGAGGAGGAGTTACCGGCTGATGTATGGATCGGGGAACGAATCATTCGCCCCTCCGATGGATGCGGGTACCGGCCTGGGTGAAGAAGGGATCGCACGCACGAAGATCGGGATGAGGGCGTTCCTGGACTGCCTGATCGACGCAAAAAACCGGGTCGAGTGGAGCAGAACCGATGTCTCCACACGGCGGTTCTACCAGAAATTGCCCGAATAGGTCACAGGGAGAACGTTAAATAATGACATCGAACCAGATGTGGAAGACCGTCTATGAATGGAATAGTGGAAAGATTTCTCCTTTCGCTCTTTGCCCTGTGCTTTCTCCTGTCCATGATTCTGCTGGTGGGCAGATGCTAAACGGTGCCAGTTGAGGAATCACAGACGACGGGTTCTCGGGGATAGGCTGTCGCAAGGCAAATGGTGTCATGGGGTAATTGCCTCCAACGGGAAGGAGGACCGGAATGAGTATCGGTCCATCGAAGCTCTCGGCTGTCCCCATCACTGAATCGAGCCTCCCTTGCCTGGGACACCTTAAGAAGCTGCTTGACTGCAAAACATTACGGATTGTCCCTCCCGAACATGTAATCTTTTACCAGGGCGAATCTCCCCACACCGTCTGCCTCATATGCAACGGGCTTGTGAAGTTGACCCGGACGGAATCCGACGGGAAGCCGGTGATCGTCGGTTTGCGGAGAACCGGATGGCTGTTGGCGGCAGCCCCATTATTGGGGGAGAATTATGCCTCAACGGCAGAGACGGTGACCCGGAGCAAATTGTGCTTTGTCCCGCTGGAAAAGTTCCGACACGCGATGGAAACGAATGCTCTATTCTCCCAGTGGGTAACGATGATCTTCAGCAAAGAGGTGTATTCCAGCGTGCTCAGCATCGGCGAAAGGAGTTGCCTTTCCGGAAGACAGCGGCTGGAGAAGTTCCTCCGGGAGATAATCCAGACCATGCATATGGGCGATACCGATAAATCGGTCAAGATACCGATCCCCTTGAAACATTGGGAGTTGGCCCAGTTGCTTGCCCTCACGCCGCAACATCTCAGCCGACTGATCAGGCAAATGGAAAACGAAGGGATCCTCCTGAGAAAAAATGGCTGGTTGGTCCATTCCGAGCCGAAGAGACTTTGGCATCCCGGGTAAGCCTTGCGCTATTTTACCCAATCGATTCGGTACATTCCTGCCGCTCATTTTCTGTCGGACAACTCGGACCATGAACATAGGTTCATACCGGTCTTCACCTATGTGAGTTACAGTCGTCCCATCGCTCCTCTATCCTTCTTTGCAAGACTTTCCACCTGTTCATGATTAACCGGCTTTCGTCCACCAACCCCGTGAGACGCATGGATTCATCAGACAACGAATTGCCCCGCATTTGTCGTCAAGCGGAGCGGGGGGTCGTTGATGCCGACCGAGGTTGGCAAAAAGGGGGCGGTGTTCTCCCTAAAGGAGGTGAAGGAGGTCCGAGATCAGGAGAAAGGGGGTGATCCTTTACAGGCCAACGGTAAGAAAGCAATAGAACTCGCTGTTAACGATTAAAGAAGACTGATTGGAGGGTGACATGAGTCGGAAAATTGGATTATGGGCTATGACACCGTGGATTGTCGCCGGGTGTCTTGTAATCCTTGCCCTTGGCTTTACTCCTTCGCCAGCGGCTGGCCCGTCGGACCACCCGTTTGGAAAACCGACCGTGGACAATTGGAACCCGGGAAATGACATCACAGCAACCCGCGGCACCCGGCCCACGGGGTGGATGGACCAGACACGTTCAGAAATTTTAGCACGTCACGGGGTCGTTGCCACCAGCGAACCACTTGCTGCCCAGGTGGGACTGGATATCCTGAAAAGAGGCGGGAACGCCGTGGACGCAGCCGTTGCGACGATGGCCATGTTGGCACTCGTCGAGCCGAACAGCACCGGTCTCGGGGCCGAAATGTTTGCCATCATCTACGACGCGAAGACGAAACAGCTCTACGAGATCTCCGCCAATGGCCCGTCGCCCGCAAACTACACCGCCGAAACATTCGGCTTGAATGGCTTCGACATGACCGGACCTCCGTACGGCACTGCGCCGACCACCGGCATTTTTGCCGCCATGGTACCAGGCGGGCCGGACGGGTGGATAAAGATGCTCGATAGATTCGGCACCATGACCTTGAACCAAGTGCTTAAGCCCGCGGAAGACTATGCAAAGGAAGGGTTCCCGGTGCATGAGGTGCTTGCGAATAGTTTTCATGGTAGCAGAAACTCCCTGTGTAGCACGAGCGTTGATCCCGACACCCCTTCTGTATATTGCCCTGGCGGAAACGTGCCAGGTTTGTATGAAATCTTTAAAAATCCGGACATGGCGAAGGCGTTTCATGAACTCAGGATGCATGGCCGCGACGCTATGTACTCGCCCTCAGGGGCAATCGCCCAGGCGATCATAGCTAAGGCCAATTCTTTCGGAGTCTTCCTCCCAGTAGGCGAATCTCAATTTTGGAAATTTTCTGACCTGTCGAATTATGAGGCAAGATGGGAACGTCCTCTCCACACCTCATACCACGGATATAATATTTGGGAAACGCCTCCCCCGAGTCAAGCGTGGGCCGCCTTGGAGATGCTCAACATCCTCGAGGTGTGCGCAGAGGCAAAACCATTTGATCTGGCCGTGCTCGGGCGCCCGAATCCCATGTTCACTCACATCGAGGTCGAGGCAAAAAAACTGGCCTACTCGGACCTCCTGCGGTATAACGCCGATCCGGATTTTTACACAGAGTTGCCTGGTTTAATAAATGATCAGTTCAACGACAAGGCGTATGCAGCTAGTCTCTGCAATAAAATCAAGATCAAACCGCCGAAGGCAAGGCCAGCCGACGTGCTGGGAAATCTTGACGGCGGGACGATCTTTGGTGTTGCTGCGGATCGTTGGGGGAACATGGTTTCGTTTGTAAACAGCGTCTATACTTCTTGGGGATCCAAGGTTACGATCCCCGGCTTTGGCTTCCAGCTTAGCAGCCGGGGAGGGATGTTTAATTTTGATCCTAATCATCCCAACTATGTCGAAGGGAGCAAACGGCCGTTCATCACCATCATCGCTGCCTTCATCACGAAGGATAATGCTGGTTATCCAGATGGAGAGCCCATCATGGCATTCGGGAACATGGGTGGCGGCACGCAGCCCCAGGCGCACGCACAACACGTCGTCAACTTGATCGACCTCGGGTATAACGTCCAAGCAACGGGCGACGCAGCCCGGTTTGATCACAACCAGGGAACCGGCGTCAGCGTAAGTGATGTCCTGAGTCTGGACTATTACCTGTACGAGGCCGTTGGGAAAAAATTGTCCCAGTGGGGACATACCGTGCAGTCACGTTTCGGGCTCGGAGGCGGCTACCAAGGGATTCTCTTCGAACCTGACCCAGACCTCCCTCCACCGGATCCTGATGATGCAGGATACAAGGGGCCTGTCAACGGCACCTACAGGGCAGGGTCGGAACTCAGAAAGGACGGCGCTGCGGTTGGATGGTAATTAAATATTCGGGGTTTTTTTCCACAAGTATTAATAAAAAAAAGGGCGGGGCCAAAAGGCTCCGCCCTCTCCGATTAAAACATTCCAGAAGCAAGAAAGGTTTGTTACATGCCTGAGTGCTAAAAGGAGCCTTAATGAACATATGGAGATAATGTGTGAATATTAAGCGTTCTCGACACGGTACGGTCATTCTTATCGGTGCAGCACTCGTCGGGATCGCTGGATGCATCGATTTCGGGCTCGTACAAGTTACGGGAAGGGGGATAATGCCATCCGCCTATCAGGCCTTTTACTCACCGAGTGCTAATGCAACTTTTCGCTTCGATGCGGACAGTTGCGCTGGCGCTGTTACGGGGCAGTTCAACTATCGGGACAAATATTTCCCGGTATCGCTTAACGGGAAATCGGTTGAGGGTGGAGTTAATATGGACGGTGTTGTCACCGAGGCCATAGTGTGTCTAGGGAATGAGGGCGGGTACTATCTCTGTGAGGCATGTAGGAATTCCTATTCTTTCTCCCCACCTTTCTATGCGATCGAGGTCGCATATCGATCGGGAAATCCTTTCATCCCTGGGGAGGGATTTGCCGATGTTTGCATTCTAGAAAAGAGGGAAGGAGTAGGTGCTGCATCCGAGTATCGAATTGCCATCCGTGCCGAAAACGGTCCCTTTGCCGGATATACCAACAAGGGGGTGGCGAAAGGAAAAATCCAGTCCCACATGTGTAAATAAATCCTTCCGATTGTTTTTCATATAGAATGGGATTGGTTCCGTCCTTTTCTCATGCGGGCTCCCGTCAATAGATATGTCACGTATAGCCCTCGAAGGTTTCCTTCGTGGGCATTGTTCTCCTGCGGATCGAGTAAAGCCTTTTCTCATTCGTGCCCAATGGGCACCAAGTAC
>Ga0210060_1000241_pt1 | contig 26469 bp, 24 predicted proteins | sample Joice_CattailNLB_FD_184871 | JGI IMG/M metagenome (GOLD analysis project Ga0210060, IMG submission 184871) | Wetland microbial communities from San Francisco Bay, California, USA, that impact long-term carbon sequestration - Joice_CattailNLB_D2... | ecosystem: Environmental > Aquatic > Marine >...
CGATGCCGGGGGCGATCGAGGCGACGGTGCGCAACCTGCGCGAGATCGCGCCGACGTTCTATTTCAACGTGCCGAAGGGCTTCGAGGCGCTCTTGCCCCACCTGCGAACGGACGCGGCGTTGCGGAAGAACTTTTTCAGCCGCCTCGAGCTGCTGTGGTTCGCCGGTGCAGGCGTGGCGCAGCACGTATTCGACGAGATCAAGGCGCTCGCGGTGCAAACCTGTGGCGAGGCGGTACTGTTCGGCACCGGGCTCGGCTCGACCGAGACCGCGCCGTTCACGCTCGCGCGCACCTGGGATACCGACGACGCCTCGAACATGGGCGTGCCGCCGCCCGGCGCCGAGCTCAAGCTGGTGCCGTTCGAAGGCAAGCTCGAGATGCGCATCAAGGGACCGCACATCACGCCCGGCTATTGGCGCCAGCCCGCGCTCACCGCGCAGGCCTTCGACGAGGAAGGCTGGTACCGGCTCGGTGACGCGTTCGAGTTCGCCGATGCCTCGGATCCGGGCAAAGGACTGCTGTTCCGCGGGCGCGTGGCCGAGGATTTCAAGCTCGCGACCGGGACCTGGGTGCACGTCGGGCCGCTGCGCGCCGCGTTCATCGCGCATTTCGCGCCGCTGGTGCGCGACGTGGTCATCGCCGGCGCCGGGCGGGATCTGCCCGCGGCGCTGGTTTTTCCCGATCCTCAGGGCTGCGCCGCGTTCGGCAGTGCGGAAGCGCTTCGCGCCGAGCTTGCCCGGCGCCTCGGGGCGTTCGCGCGCGACGCGACCGGCAGCTCGTACCGCATCGAGCGGCTCTGCCTGCTCGCCGAGCCGCCGACGCTCGACACGGGCGAGGCGACCGACAAGGGTTCGATCAACCAGCGCGCGGTGCTCGCGCGCCGCGCGGCATGGGTCGAGGCGCTGTACGCCGAGCCGCCCGCCGGCGATGTAATCTGCGCAGCAGATTGATATCAATGCCAAGCGGGGACGACCCATGCCGAAAATGAACGTCGACGCGCTCGTCGCGATCGACATCCACACCCATGCCGAAGTGTCGACGCGCATGCTGCCCGATGAAGCGGAGGCCGAAGCCCTGGAGGCGCGCGGGCGCTATTTCCGCTACGTGGTCAAGCATCCCACCATCGCCCAGATGGCCGAAAGCTACCGCGCGCGCAAGATCGCATTCGTCGTGTTCACCGTCGATCAGGAGCGCGGCATGGGCATCAAGCGCATCTCCAACGAGGAGGTCGCGGAGTCGGCGGCCGAGCATGCGGATATCTGCATTCCGTTCGCGAGCATCGACCCGGCGCGCGGCAAGATGGGCGTTCGCGAGGCGCGCCGGCTGATCAAGGATTTCGGCGTCAAGGGCTTCAAGTTCCACCCGATCATCCAGGGCTTTTACCCCAACGACCCCGACGTCTACCCGCTCTACGAGGTGATCGCGGAGGCCGGCCTGCCGGCGCTGTTCCACACCGGGCAGACCGGGATCGGCGCCGGCATGCGCGGCGGTGGCGGGCTGAAGCTCAAGTACGCGAATCCCCTGTATCTCGACGACGTTGCGGCCGACTTTCCCGACATGCCGATCATCATGGCGCATCCTTCGGTGCCCTGGCAGGACGAGCAGCTTTCGGTGGCCACGCACAAGCCGAACACCTATATCGACCTCTCCGGCTGGTCGCCCAAGTACTTCGAAGCGAAGCTCGTGCAATACGCAAACACGCTGCTCAAGAACAAGGTGCTGTTCGGCAGCGACAATCCGGTGATCCAGCCCGATCGCTGGCTCGCTGATTTCGACAAGCTCGCGATCAAGCCCGAGGTGCGGCCGTTGATCCTGAAGGAGAACGCGGTCAAGCTGCTCAAGTTGAAATAGACCCCGGGGCATCGCAATTGGAGGAGACGCAATGAGCCCAGTCCTGCAATCCGACCTGCGCTTCGCGCCGCCAAAGGTCGAGCTCGAGAAGCGCCCTGACGGCACGACGCTGCTGCGCTCACCGATGACCCTCGGCGCCTGCGCTCGCTGCGTCACCGAATGGCTGGTCGACTGGGCGGGACGGGCGCCCGAGCGGGTCTTCATCGGCGAGCGCGCGGGGCCCGACTGGCGCAGCCTGACCTACGGCGAGACCCTCGAGGCGGTACGCGCAATCGGCCAGGGACTGGTCGATCGCGGGCTGTCGGCCGACCGGCCGATCGCCATCCTGTCGGACAACAGCGTCGACCATGCGCTGCTCGCGCTCGGCGCGCAACACGTCGGGGTGCCGATCGCGCCGATTTCGCCGGCGTATTCCCTCATGTCGAAGGACTTCGCGAAGCTGAAGTACATCTTCGAGCTCCTGCGGCCGGCGCTCACCTGGACGGCCGATCCGGAGAAGTTCGCGCCGGCGCTGGCCGCGGTCGGCGCGAGCGCGACGCCGCTCGCCGCGCTGCGCGCGGCCAGGCCGGGCACGCAGGTCGACGCGGCGCATGCGCGGATCGGACCCGACACGGTCGCCAAGATCCTGTTCACCTCCGGCTCGACCGGCCAACCCAAGGGCGTGATCAACACGCACCGGATGCTGACCGCCAACCAGCAGATGCTCGCGCAGGGCTGGCCGTTCGTCGAAGCGCGGCCGCCGGTCGTGGTCGACTGGCTGCCGTGGAATCACACCTTCGGCGGCAACCACAATTTCAACCTGGTGCTGAGGAACGGCGGCACGCTCTATGTTGACGGCGGCAAGCCGATGCCCGGGTTGATCGAAACGACGGCGAAAAACCTCGCCGAGATCGCACCGACGATGTATTTCAACGTACCGCGCGGCTTCGACCTGCTGCTGCCCTTTCTCGAGCAGGACGCCGCGCTGCGCAAGAATTTCTTCCGCGAGCTCGACATGGTGTTCTACGCAGCCGCCGCGCTGCCGCAGAACCTGTGGGCGCGGATCGAGAAACTCGCGCTTGCGGAAAAGGGCGGCAGGCTCGCGATGCTCTCGGCCTGGGGCTCGACCGAGACTGCGCCACTCGCGACGCAGGTGCATTTCCACATCCCGGTGGCGGGCGTGATCGGCCTGCCGGTCGCAGGCTGCGCGCTCAAGCTCGTGCCCTCTGCCGGAAAGCTCGAGGTCCGCGTGAAGGGGCCGAACGTGACTCCGGGCTACTACCAGCGCGACGATCTGACGCGCGCGGCGTTCGACGAGGAGGGCTACTACCGCATCGGCGACGCGGTGAAGTTCGCCGATCCCGCCGATCCGGCCAAGGGCATCGTGTTCGATGGTCGCGTCGCCGAGGATTTCAAGCTCAGCTCCGGCACCTGGGTGAGCGTCGGCGGCGTGCGCCTGCGTCTCATCGCTGCCTGCAACCCGATCGTGCAGGACGCGGTGATCACGGGCCACGACCGCGACGAGATCGGCGCGCTGCTGTTCCTCAGTCCGGCGGCACAGGGCATGGCGCCCGAGGCGCTGCGCGCCAGGCTCGCCGAGGGCCTGCGCGCCCTGACGGCCGGGGGCGGCGGCAGCTCGACGCGCCCGGTGCGCCTGCTGGTCTTGCGCGAGCCGCCGTCGATCGACGCCAACGAGATCACCGACAAGGGCTATATCAACCAGCGCGCGGTGCTCGAGCATCGGGCCGCGCTCGTCGAGCGTCTCTATGCGGGGGGCGAGGACGTTGTTCGCTGAGCCGCGGGTCCCCGCAGATGCTCCGTAGCCTGCTGGCCTCGTTGCGCAAACCGCGCGCCAGCGCGCCGCCGAGGCGAAGCGCTCGCGCGCGCGGCGAGGGCGCGGTCGTCGGCTTCGTCACGGCCACCGCCGAGCGGCGGACGGTCACGCCCGAGACGGTCGGTACCGCCGATTTCGCCAGCGCACGGCTGCGCTTGCTCATTCCGGCGGCCGAGCTTGCGCGGCGCAAAGGCACCACCGTGCAGCTGATTCCGCTGGAAATGCTGCGCGATGCGCACGCGCTCGAGGCCGCACCGCGTCTCAGCCACCTCGTGCTGGGAAAGATGGCGGCCGAGTTCGTGCGGACCAACGAGGCGCTTTTTCGCGCGGTGCTCGAGACCCTGGACGGCGCGCGCCGCGACATGCCGGTGGTTGCGGATCTGTCCGATGACTACGCGGCGCTCGCAGACGCGCTCGGCGCGCCGTACTTGCGAACCTACCAGGCGACGCTGCTCGAGCGTCACGACATTACCGTGCCGTGCACGGCGCTGCAGGAACGCTTCGCGGGCGAGGCCGCCGGGTCGGTGACGGTGATCGAGGATCCCTTCGAGAGTCCGGCGGCACGCGCGCCGCGCACGACGGCGTCGGATCCGCTGCGCCTGTGCTGGTTCGGCACCCTGGGCTCGGCCAACATCGACATGGTCGCCGACAGCCTGGCGCGCATTGCGCAGGGATTGCGAGATACCGCGGTGCGCCTCGAGATGGTGACGCATCGCCAGCGCCGCGGGATGGTCCAGGCGCTCGCCGATCGGCTGGCGCGGGCGCACCCCGGCTTCGGCGTCGCGCACACGGACTGGAGCCTCGAGCGTACCTGGGCGGCGATCGAGCGCTGCGACTTCGTGATCCTGCCGCAGGATCACCTGGGTCAGGCGGGTCGCGTGAAGTCGCACAACCGCCTGGTCGAGACCATCCGGGGTGGACGGCTTGCGGTCGCCTCGCCGATCGCGTCCTACCTGGAGCTCGGCGCGTACGCCTGGGTTGGCGAGGATCTCGTGGAGGGACTGCGCTGGGCGATGGCGCGGCCGGAGGAGGCCTTGCAGCGCGTCGTTGCCGGTCAGCGTGCCGTCGAGCAGCGGTTTTCGCCCGCGGTCATCGGCGAAAAGTGGGCGCAGGCGCTGCAGCTGTCGGCCGCGGCGAGCGGCGCGCCGCCGGCCCCCGCGGCGCTGCGGCGCCTCAACCTCGGTTGCGGCGACAAGATTCTCGAGGGCTACGTCAACGTCGATGTCGCGCCGTCGCGCGCCGGTCGCAGTCCCGACGTGCTCTGCGACCTGCACAGGCTGGAACCCTTCGCGACCGACAGCTGCGACGAAGTCATGGCGATTCACGTCGTCGAGCACTTCTACCGCTGGGAAGTGATCGACGTGTTGCGCGAATGGCTGCGCGTGCTGAAGCCGGGCGGGCGGATGATCCTCGAATGCCCCAATCTGCTCACCGCATGCGAGACGCTGCTGAACGATCCACAGGCGGCCGCGGGCCCCGGGCCGGAGGGGCAGCGCAGCATGTGGGTTCTGTACGGCGATCCGGCGTGGCGTGATCCGCTCATGTGCCACCGCTGGAACTACACCCCGGACAGCCTGCGTGCGCTGATGGCCGAGGCGGGCCTGGTGAACGTGCACCAGGCGCCCGCGCAATTCAAGCTCCGTGAGCCGCGCGACATGCGGATCGTGGGAGAAAAGCCGACCGCCGCGCAGTGAACCGGCAGTGAACCCATGCCCGCCCGCGGGTCGCCTGCGGGCGGCGCGCTCATCCGGTGAGGAGCTTGGGCAGCCAGAGCGACAGCGCCGGGAAGGCAATCAGGATCGCGACCCGTATGAGCTCTGCGAAGAAGAACGGCATGACGCCGATGAAGGTCTGCATCATCGGCACGTCGCGTGCGAGCGAGTTGATGACGAACACGTTCATGCCGACCGGCGGCGTAATCAGCCCGAGCTCGACCACGATCAGCGCGAGGATGCCGAACCAGATCTTGACGTCGTTCGGGCTCATGCCGAAGTCCATTTCCGCGACGACTGGCCAGAAGAACGGGATCGCGAGCAGGATCATCGACAGACTGTCCATCAGGCAGCCGAGCACGATCAGCGCCACCAGCAGCAGGATCAGCACGACCAGCGGCGGCAGACCCGAATGGGCCATCATTTCGGCAGCGGCCTGGGGCACGCCGCCGCGCGCCATGAAGATGTTGAGCAGCTGCGCGCCGAGCAGGATCAGGTAGATCATCCCCGAGGTCTTGGCGGTATCGAGGAGCGCGGCCTTCATCCCGCCGAGATCGAGCGAGCGACGGACCAGCGCGACCATGGTCACCAGGAAAACACCGACCGCGGCTGCGGGGGTGGGGTTGAACAGCCCGAAATAGATCCCGCCGATCACGGCGCCGAAGATCAGCACCACCGGGCCCACGCCGATCGTGGCGGCGATGAACTCCTCGCGCGAGACGCGATCTCCCGGCGGGCCGGCGTCGGGCTTGACGCGGACGTAGACCGCGATCGTCAGCAGAAACATGACCACGGCGATGATTCCCGGGATGAACGCCGCGCTGAACATCTGGACGATGCTCGCTTCGACGACGATCGCGTAGACCACAAGCACCACCGAGGGCGGAATCAGGATTCCGAGCACGCCGCCGGCGGCGAGCGTGCCGGTCGCGAGCTGCGGACTGTAGCGGTAGCGACGCAGCTCGGGCAGTGCGATCTGGCCCATGGTGGAAGCGGTGGCGAGCGACGAGCCGCAGACCGCGCCGAACCCGGCGCAGGCGGCGACGGCCGACATCGCGACGCCGCCGCGCATCCAGCCGAGCCAGGCGTTCGCCCCGCGAAACAGATCCCTCGACAGTCCGGCGCGCGCGGCGATGTTGCCCATCAGGACGAACATCGGCAGCACCGAGAGGTCGTAGATCGAGAACTGCGAGTAGACGAGCGTTTTCAGCTGCGACAGCAGGATTCCCGGTCCGCTGAGGATCGCGATCCCGGTCGCGCCGACGAGCAGCATCGCATGCGCAATCGGCACGCGGATCGCGATCAGCGCGACCAGGGCTGCGAGACCGATCAGCCCGGTGAGGAGATGCGGTTCCAACGTCGTGCGCCGCTCAGCGACTCAGTCGCGCAGCAGCGCGCGGCCGCTTTCGAGCAACGAGAGGACGCAGGCGATGACGAGCAGCCCGAGCGAGGCGAGGGCGGGCACGTAGGCGGTCCAGATCGGAATCTTGAGGATCGCGGTGGTCTCGATGTACTTGCGATAGTCGATCAGCCCGGCCCAGGTGCGCCAGGTGAGCAGGATGGCGATGCCGAGCGCGAGCAGCGCGGCGAATACGCCGAGCGCGGCGAGCGCGCGCGGCCCGGCGCGCGCGGTGAACAGGTCGGCCGTGACGTTGGCGTCGGTGAGCTGGCAGTAGGGCAGGAACGCAAAGATCGCCACTGCGACGAAGATCTCGGTCAGCTCGAAATCTCCGGGCAGCGGCTTGCCGAGCACCCAACCGGTCCCCGCGCTCCACGCGGTCATCAGCGCGACGCCGAGCAGGATGATGCCTCCGGCAAGCGCCCAGTACTCGATGAAACGGCGCAAGAGGCGCGACGCCCCCGCGCCGCGCCCCGGCTCGCCCGGCATCCCGCTACTTCGAGTATTTGGTGATCAGCACGCGCGCCTGATCGACCAGCGCCTGGCCGTCGATGCCTTTGCCCTTGACTTCGTCAACCCAGCGCTGCACGACGGGGTCGAGCTTCGTCTTGAACTGATCGAGCTCGGCCTCGGTGAGGACGATGTGCTTGTTGCCCGCCTTCATGGCAACGGCGAGACCGCCGACCTCGGAATCGGTCCAGACCTTGCCGACTGCGCGCACGCGGGCCTCGCCGTTGTTTTCATTGAATGCCTTCTGCACGTCGGGCGGAAGCTTGGCCCAGGTATCCTTGTTCATCGACACCTGGAAGGTCGTGGTGCCGAAGCGCACGTGCTGGGGGCCTTCGATCTGATACTTGGTCACGTCCTGGAGCTTGAGCGGCGGGATGATCTCCCAGGGGATCAGCGCGCCGTCGACCACCTTCTTGGACAGCGCCTGCGGCAGCGCGGGCACGGGCATCGACACGGCGGCGGCACCGAGCGCCTCGATGATCCACGCGCCGGTGCGCGTCGGGATCCGCATCTTGAGGCCCTTGAGGTCGTCCGGCTTGTGCACCGGCTTGTCGGCCATCTGGATGCCCTGGCCGGCGTGCACGTGCAGGAACATCACCTTGACGCTGTCGAAGTCCTTGGTGATCGCGCCATTGTTGAACATGTCGCGCATCGCCAGGTTGGTTGCGGTCGCGTTGTTGGTGTGCACGAAGGGCAGCTCGAACACCTCCGAGCGCGGGAACAGCCCCGGGGTGTAGCCGTTCACCGTCCAGACGATGTCGACCACGCCGTCGCGGACCTGGTTGATCAGCTCGGGCGGCTTGCCGCCGAGCGACATCGCCGGGTAGATCTCGATCTTGACCTTGCCGCCCGAGGCCTTCTCGACGTCCTGCGCCCAGGGCACGAGCATCTTGGTGTGCGCCGGCGCCTTCGGTCCGAGCAGGTGGTGCAGCTTGAGCGTGATCTGCGCCTGAGCGGCGCTCGAAAGCATCGCCAGGCCGAGCGCCGCCGTCGTCGCCGCAGCGGCAAATGGAACCTTTCTCATTTCTGTCTCCTCCGTCCGTGGGTCAGTAGTCCTCGCGCGGAACGTACTCCGTGCCTCGAGCCGGCCCGCCGTCGCATTCCCGCTTCCGTATAAGGATAGCCCAAGAACCAATCGGTCAGGCGGCGCCCCAGACTTCGCGCGCAATGTCGATGACCAGCCGCATTTTCGCGGCCTGCTGCTCCTGCATGAGCTCGTTGCCATGCACGGTGCTCGAGAAGCCGCACTGCGGCGACAGGCACAGCTGATCGAGCGGCACGATCTTCGCGGCCTCCTCGATGCGGTGCTCGATCATGTCCTTCGGTTCGAGATCGCCGAGCTTGGTGGTCACCAGGCCGAGCACGACGATCTTGCCCTTGGGCAGATAGCGCAGCGGCTCGAAGCTGCCCGATCGGGGGTCGTCGTATTCGAGGAAATAGCCGTCCACCTTGAGGTCCTGCAACAGCGCCTGCGCGACCGGCTCGTAGCCGCCCTCGGCGACCCAGGCGCTGCGGAAATTGCCGCGGCACAGATGAATGCACACCGTCATGTCCCCGGGCCGGTCGCGGATCGCCTCGTTGATGAAGTGTGCGTAGTGCCTCGGCAGCTCGTCCGGATTCTCGCCGCGCTGGCGCGCGCCCTCGCGCATCTTCTCGTCGCAGAGGTAGGCCAGGTTGGTATCGTCGAGTTGCACGTAGCGGCAGCCGGCGGCGCCGAGCTGCTTGAGCTCCTCGCGGTAGGCCGCGGCGACGTCGGCGAAGAAGTCGTCCATGTCCGGGTAGGCGTCCTTGCTGATGGCTGCGCGGCCGCCGCGGAAGTGCAGCATGGTCGGCGAAGGAATGGTGACCTTCGGCGTGGCCTTGGTCACGGATTTGAGGAACTCGAAGTCGGCGAGCTGGATCGGCTTCGCGTGGCGTACCTTGCCGGTCACTTTGAGCACCGGCGGTGCAAAGTCGACCTCGCCGTTGGCACGATGAAACTTGGTGGCGATGCCGCCGTGCACCTCGACGCCGTCGAGCTGCTCGAGAAAGTCGATATGAAAATAGGTGCGACGGAACTCGCCGTCGGTGATGCCGTGCAGTCCGAGGCCTTCCTGGAACTTGACGATGTCGCGGATCGCGGCGTCTTCCGCCTTGCGCAGATCGGCCTTGGAGAGCTTGCCCTGCTGGTGCTGCGCCCGCGCATCGAGCAGTGCCTTGGGGCGCAGGAAGCTGCCGACGTGGTCGGCACGATAGGGGGGCGTGGTGCGCTGGGTCATGCGGTACTCCTCGCGGATGCTGGGCGGAAAAACAGAAAGCATGCCATAGGTGCCTCGCGACAGTCGGGCCAGCGGATCCACTGTTGCTGCCGAGACCGCTTGCGACGTGCAAAGGCAGAGGGCGTGGCTAAGGCTATGATTTAGTATAGTGGGATACGTCCCACTTCTGGTGACGCCGGATTTGTGGTTGCGATCCCACTATCTGCAGGGCTAGCGTGGGATGCCGTCCACCGGACCGGAAGCGCGTGGTGACCCAAGCCTACGCATTGCTCGACAGCATTTCGGAATTTTGCCGCCGAACCGGCATGGCCGAGTCGACCTTCGGGCGGCATGCCGTCAATGACGGCAAGTTCGTCGCGCGCTTGCGCGACGGTGCGCGGATCACCCCGGAAACGTTCGAGCGCCTGAATGCCTTCATGACGCAGCGCGGCATGGCGCTCGCCGCGACGCCGCGCGAGCTGATCCCGCTGATCGATGTCGCGCCGCGCGCGCGCCCTGCGCACCCGCGCCGCGGCGAGGGCGCGCCGTCCCGCAACTTTCGTTTCTTCGACAACCGGCAGAAATATCTTCTTTTCGTCAGCACCTGCGGCGAGAAGGAGGTGATCGCGCGACGGGTCGGAATGGAGCTCGCGCATATTCACCCGCGGCCGCCCGCGATCCGGGTGTTCGATGCCGGCATGGGCGATGGCACGGTACTGACGCGGGTCATGCGCGAGATGCACCGGCGCTTCCCGACGATGCCGTTCTATTTTGTCGGCAAGGAGATCAGCCTGGAAGACGTGCGCCTGTCGCTCGCCAAGATGGCCGATCGATTGTTCGAGCACCCGGCGACGGTTCTCGTCGTGACCAACATGTACTACAGCGAAGCGCCCTGGCTCGCGCCAAAGGCGCTTGCCGCCGCGACCTCCTTGCTCTGGCACGAGGTTTCCCTCAAGGGGACGACGGCGCACGAATTCAGCGAGCAAATCGCGGCGCTCGAGCCCTTTCTCGGCAAGCACTGGCAGGCGCGCCACAGTCCGCGCAGCGGGAACCCGATTTACGAGAGACCCGTCGCCCTCGTGCTCTATCGCGAAGACTTCCGTTTCCTGCTCGACGAGGCGATTCCGCAACAGGGCAAGGCGCGCGCGGACTACGATCTCGTGATCGCATCGCAGCCTTACCGCGCGCGGGTTCCGGTCGAATTCAAGGCGGGCCGCGTGGTGGCGCCGCTCGTGCGCAGCCTCGGACCGGGCGGGCGGCTGCTCGGGATCCATTCCTACGGCAACGATCCCGGGCTCGAGATCGTGCGCCGCGTCTGGCCCGAAGAAGATCCCTTCGGCACCGGACGCCATGATGTGTTGCGTGCGGTCCGCGCCGAGCTCGGCCGCGACGCCCGGCGGTACAACTTCAATGCTTATGCAGACAATCGCGCGGTGTTCCGCTACGAGATGCACACGCTGCCGACGGAGGTCTCCGAGAGCATCGGCACCTCGACGCTGTTCGCGGCCTGGAACGCGGCGGTCTACGTCGCGCAGATCGACGACGAGCGGCTCGCGCAGGCACTGGGCGACAAGAGCTACCTCGAGGCCACGCGCGAGGTTTTGCAGGCGCACGGCGGACTGTGGTTTCTCGACGAGTCCTACGTGGTTTCGCGCAAACGCGACTAGGAGCACAGATGAACACGACCGCCCCTCCCGAGCACAGCGAGACCATGATGGAGCTCGCGGCCTGCGGGTCGCTCGAGATGAACGCCGACCGCGCCGGCGACGCGCGCACGATCGCCGATGTCCTGCCCACGGGGACCAAGGTCTACGTCAATCACCTGCCGCGCAACGCGCTCACCGAGACGCTGCGCGCGCTCGCTGCGCTGCGCGCGGCCGGCCTCGAACCGGTGCCGCACGTCGCGGCGCGGCGCGTCGGCTCGCGTGCTGCGCTGAAGGGATTTCTCGAGCACGCCGTGCGCGACGCCGGCGTTCGCAAGGTGCTGTTGATTGGCGGCGACGATCCGCAGCCTGCAGGGCCGTATCGCGACAGCCTCGGGCCGCTCACGGACGGCCTGATCGCCGAATGCGGCATTCACGAAGTCGGCATCGCGGGCTATCCGGAGGGGCACGCACGGATTCCGCGCGCGGCCCTCGAGCGTGCGATGGACGAAAAGCTTGCCGCCGCGGCCGCGCAGGGACTGTCGCTCACCGTGCTCACGCAATTCTGCTTTGCGCCGATGCGGATCATCGAGTACTGCACCGAGCTCGCGCAGCGCTGGCCGGCGCTGCCGGTCTACGTCGGACTCGCGGGTCCCACCGACCCGGTACGCCTGCTGCGCTTCGCGCAGCGCTGCGGGGTCAGCGCGTCGTTGCGCGCGCTGCGCGCGCAGGGCTTCGGCGTCGCGCGCCTGGTGACGCATACCGATCCTGGCGAGCAGCTGCACGCGGTCGCGCGCTACTGCGCCGCGCGCCGCGCCTGCAACGTGGTCGGCGTGCATGTGTTCAGCTTCGGCGGCGCGCGCGAAGCCGCGGACTGGCTGAACCGCGCGATCGCCGGCGGGGCGCTCGCGGCGGCGACGCCCTAGACCGCCCGCTCAGTCGTCGACGCCCGCGAGCCGTCGTCCGGCGATGTAGCCGAAGGTCATCGCCGGACCGATGGTGATGCCGGCGCCCGGGTAGCTGCCGCCCATCACGCTCGCCATGTCGTTGCCCACCGCGTAGAGGCCCGGGATCGGGCGCTCGTTGACGTCGAGCACGCGCGCCTGGGCGTCCGTCGACAGCCCGATGAAGGTCCCGAGATCGCTCGGCACGAGGCGCACGGCATAGAACGGCGGCGCGACGATCGGCGCGAGGTTCGGATTGGGGCCGTGCGCCGGGTCGCCGCCGAAGCGGTGGTAGGCGTTGCTGCCCTTGCCGAATTCCGGGTCTTCGCCGCGCGCGGCGTGCTGGTTGTATGCCTCGAGCGTGCGCAGGAAGCCCGCGGCGTCGACGCCGAGCGCAGTGGCCAGCGCCGCGGGGGATGCCGCACGCAGCAGGTAGCCCGAGCGCAGATGCGGCTCGAGCGGCATCGGCGCCGGCGGTACGACGCCGATGCCATAGCGGCGAACCGCCCGGTGATCGGTGACCAGGTAGACCTCGACCTCCGGGTCTTCGCGGCAGGCCTCGATCATGCGCGGTACGAAGTCGTGGTACGAATCCGCCTCGTTCGCGAAGCGGCGGCCGCGCCGGTCGATCGCGATGTAGCCCGGCTTGCAGCGATCGATGAAGTGCGGGTACGGCTGCAGGCTGCCGTCGCGCTGCGGCACCAGCGACACCGGCGTCCACGCGGCCGGCTGGTCGGCTTCGGCCTGGAACATGCCGCCCGCTTCGCGCGCGAGCCGCGCGCCGTCGCCCGTGTTGCCGGGCGGCGCGAGCGGAACATGACGCTTGCCCGCGGCGACATGGCGGTAGTAGCGCGCCCGAAGATCGGCATTGCGCGGAAAGCCGCCGCTGGCGAGCACCACGCCCGCCCGGGTCCGCACCTCGAGGTGCTCGCCGCCGCGCAAGACGACCGCCCCGCGCACCGCGTCGTCCTCGACCACCAGCTTGACGACGGGCGCGGACAGCCACAGCGGCACGTCGCGCTCGAACAGCGACTTCGCCAGGCGTGCGACGAGCGCATTGCCGTTGGCGATGCGCGTGCCGCGCGGATAGCGCGTGCGATCCAGCGCGTAGCGCGCGAGCAGCTTGATGACGTGCCAGGCCGAGGCCGGCGCGCGCGTCGCGTTCAACAGATGGGGGATGTCGTCGCGGCTCACGGACATGCCGCCGAACAGCATCATCGTCGGCAGCGGCGCGCGCAGCTCGCGGAACCGCTCACCGAGACGGCGGCCGTCGAACGGTTCGGGCAGCAGCGAGCGCCCGCCCTGCGATGCCCCGGGCGCATCCGGGTGGTAGTCCGACCAGCTGTCCATGAGCAGGTAGCGAACGTGGGTATGCTGCTCGAAGAAGGCGAGCATCTCCGCGGCATGCGCGACGAACGCCGCGGCCTTGCTGCGATCGAGATGCGCACCGACCTCGCATGCGAGATAGCGCAGCGCGGCCTCGCGCGTGTCGCCGAGGCCGGCGCGTACGGCATGCCCGTTCAGGGGTATCCAGATCACGCCCGCGGAATACGCGGTCGTGCCGCCGAACAGCGGTTCCTTCTCGGTGACGATGACCTCGAGGCCGTGATGGGCGGCGGTGCAGGCCGCCGACAAGCCGCCGGCGCCCGAGCCGACGACCAGAACGTCGCATTCGATCGTTGTCATTGCATTTGCCCTGGCGAGGCGGATTTATACCCCATCACCGCGGGTCGAATCGCAATTGGGGGTATTCTTTTCGCTCCACCAAGGGAGTTGGCCATGACGATCATGAAAACAGTTCGCGTTCTGTTTGCGGCGACGGCCGTCCTGCTGTGGAGCGGCACGGCAAGCGCCGACGTCATCAGCGCCAAGGCCACGGGCGGATTTGCCGAAGTCAAAGACAATGTGGTCCTGGCCATACAGGCGCGCGGCTACAAGATCGACTACACCGCCCACATCGGCAACATGCTCGAGCGTACCGGAAAGGACGTGGGCTCGACGAAGCGCGTGTTCGGCGACGCCGAGGCCGTCCTGTTCTGCTCGGCCGTCGTGTCACGCAGGATGATGGAGAACAAGCCCTCGAACATCGCCTACTGCCCGTACGCGATCGCACTCTATACGCTGCCCGAGGACCCGAAGACCGTGTTTGTCGTGTACCGCAAGGGCCTGCCCGAGGTTGACGCGCTGCTCGCCGGCATCGTCAAGGAGGCGCTGCAATGACCCGCGCCGACCGCAGGCGGCGGCTGCTTGCCGCCGGGATCGTGTTGCCGGTGCTGCCGATGATGGCCTGGCGCGACGGCGCGGCGCAGGCGCTGCGCGCCACGCCCGCCTGTGGCAGCGATGCGACTTCGGCCCCTGCGACGCCGCCGCAGACCGCGGGGCCGTACTACACGCCGGATTCCCCGCGCCGCGGGACGCTGGTCGAGCCGGGTGACGCCGGACCACGGCTGCTGATCGGGGGGAGGGTGCTGACGACGGCCTGCCGTCCCGTGCCCGGGGCCTTGCTCGACATCTGGCACTGCGATGCCGAAGGGCACTATGACAATACGGGTTACCGCCACCGCGGCCATCTGTTCGCGGACGCCGCGGGTGCGTACCGGCTCGAGACCATCGTGCCCGGCCGCTACCCGGGGCGTACGCGCCATATCCACGTCCGCGTGCAGGCGCCGAACGGCCGGCCGCTCACCACCCAGCTCTACTTTCCGGGCGAGCCGGACAACGCGCGCGACGGACTCTGGCAGCGCAGTCTCGAGCTTGCGCTGCTGCCGCGCGCGCCCACGCAGGCGGCCCGCTTCGACTTCGTCCTCGAGGGGTAGCGCTGCGGGGCCCGCCGGCCCGCCTCGCCTCCTAGTACAGCGCGCTGGCGAACTTCTTGCGGTACTCGGAGACGAGCGCGTCGTCGCTTTCGACCAAGTTGAAGATGTTGATGACCTGCTTGCGCGCCGCGCCGTCGTTCCAGTCCTTGTCGCGCCGAACGATTTCGATCAGCGCATCGAGCGCCTCGCGGTAGCGGTGCGCGCCGGCGTGCAGCTCGGCAAGCGCGAAGCGCGCCCCATGGTCGGCCGGATTCGCCGTGAGCTTCGCTGCGAGCGTCGCCTCGGTCGTGCCCGAGGCGCGCATGCGTGCGAACGATACCGCCGCGCGCAGCGCGTCGACCCGCGCGTCCCAGTCGACGTTCGGGCGGACGGCCGCGAGCAGCGCCTCCGCCTCGTCGGCGCTCGCATGCTCGACGAGCAGCTCTGCGAGGTCGAGGCGTGCGGGATCGTTCGAGGGATCGAGCGCGAGCGCCGAGCGCAGCGCGGCGATCGCAGCTTCGAAATCACCGGCCGCGCGCAACGCCGCGGCCCGCGCCTGTTCGAGCGCCGAGGGTTTCGGCAGCACGCCGTCGATAAACGCGCGTACCTGCGACTCGGGCAGGGCGCCGAGGAAATGCGACAGCGGCTTGCCGTCACGGAACGCCATCACGTCGGGGATCGAGCGAACGCCGAAGGCGGCGGCCAGCGCCTGATTGTCGTCGGAATTGACCTTGGCCAGCCTGAAACGGCCTTCGTACTCGGCCGCCAGCTTCTCGAGAATCGGCTTGAGCACCTTGCAAGGGGCGCACCAGGGCGCCCAGAAGTCCACCACCACGGGAACCGTCTTGGAGGCCTCGAGGACCTGCTGCTCGAAGCTTGCCGTGTCGACGTCGATGGCGTGGTCGGGCATGGGGATATTGTGCATGCTTTCGCGCGCTTCGTGCGAGATGGGGCGGGTCGGTGCGATAATCAAGCCGGTTCGTTTTCCGCATGATGAAAGACCGCGCCGCATGACCTACGTCGTCACCGAGAATTGCATCAAGTGCAAATACATGGATTGCGTGGAAGTCTGTCCGGTGGACTGCTTCTACGAAGGCGAGAACATGCTCGTCATTCATCCCGACGAGTGCATCGACTGCGGCGTGTGCGAGCCGGAATGTCCGCCGGGCGCGATCATTCCGGACTCTGACGCCAAGGCTGAAAAATGGCTTGGCTTGAACACCGAGTACGCCGTCAAATGGCCGAATATCACGCGCAAGGGCACGGCGCCTGCAGACGCCGATACCTACAAGGACGAGGGCGGCAAGTTCGACAAGTACTTCTCGCCGAATCCGGGCAGCGGAAGCTGATCGCGGGGCGGGGCGTCGCCCCGGGCGGCAGGCGAGGCGCGAGGCGATGGAACAAACGCCGCGCGCCGGGCGTTTACCGACGGTGAGCCCCGGCAGGTACGCAGCGCAAATGCGTCCGGACGCCCGATCGGGGAAGGGAACGGCCATGCCTTGGACCATGTGCAGCAAGCGGCTTCGGACCTGGATGATGGCGGCGGGCACGGTGCTGCTTTGCGCTTGCCAGACCTACGACGGCAGCGCGCTGGTCAAGGGAACGTCGACCGAGGCCGACGTGCTCAAGCTGATGGGTCCGCCGGCCGAGAAGCTGAAGCTGGACGCCGGTGCCACGGAGTGGTTCTACCCGCTGTTCGTCGCGCGCCAGAGCTGGGCCGTGACCTTCTCGCCCGAGGGGCGCTTTCAATCCTCCGAGCAGCGCCTGGAGCGCGAATACATCGACCGCATCCGGCGCGAGACCTGGACGACCAAGGACGTGCGCGCCTTGCTTGGCCCGCCTTTCGAGGTCGTGCGCTTCGAGCGCCAGCAGCGCGACGTGTGGACCTACCGCTGGCGGGAGTATTCCGATTACTGGGAGCTCGACGTGCAGTTCTCCTATGACGGCGTCGTTCGCGAAGTGCTCAACCTGCGCGACATGGAGCGCTTGCAGATCGGGCCGGGCGTGTTCATCGGGGGCGGCGTGTGGGTTTCCGGGCGCTAGCCGGCACCGCAGGGCGGCGCGACGACGGGCCCCTGGAGGGAACGACCATGCCCAGGACGACGAACCGACTTTCGATGAGAGGCTGGCTGGCGGCGGCGAGCGTCGTCTTCCTGGTCGGCTGCAACTGGTACGCGCGCTACGACGGCAGCACGCTCGTGCCCGGGACCTCGACCGAGGCTGACATACTGCAGACGATGGGGCAGCCCGACGAAAAAGTGAAGCTCGACAAGGGGACAGTCGAGTGGTTCTACGCGCTGCCGGCGGCACGCGAGACCTATGCGATCACCATCGGCGCCGATGGGCGTTTCGTCTCCACCGAGCAGCGCCTGCAGCCCGAGTATTTCGACCGCATCCGACGCGAGACCTGGACGACGCAGGACGTGCGCGCCTTGCTCGGTCCGCCGGCCGAGACCGTGCGCTTCGAGCGCCAGCAGCGCGACGTGTGGACCTACCGCTGGAAGGAATACCAGGAGTACTGGGAGCTTGACGTGCAGTTTTCGTACGACGGCGTCGTGCGCGAGGTGCTCAAGCTGCAAGAATTCGTAGGAACGGCTTCGGGGCTGAGTACCTGGGGGAACTGACTGCCCCGCGGACGCCGCCGCAGCGCGGCTAGCGGCTAGCGGCTCGGCGCGCGCTTCGCGCCGTCTCCGGGCTTGGCGGGCGCGCTGAAATCGAGATTGTGGATGCCTTCGAGCTCGTCCTTGATCGACTTGCGCACCGCGGCGATCTTCGGCAGCGCTTTCTTGAACGCCTCGATGATCGCGGGATCGAACTGCTTGCCCGCTTCCGAGACGATGACGCGCGCGGCGTCCTCGACCGACATCGGCTGGCGACGGCGCTGGGTCGCGGTCATTGCCTCGAAGGTGTCGGCGACCGCGACGATGCGTCCCACGGTGGGAATTTCCTCGCCCTTGAGCTTTTTCGGGTAGCCGTTGCCGTCCCAGCGCTCGTGGTGCGTCAGGGCGATCGCGCGCGCCGTGACGAGCAGCGGATCGCTGTGCTCGCCGATGATCTCGGCGCCGATCTCGCAGTGGCGACGCATTTCCTCCCAGTCATGGGCGTTGTACTGGTCGGCGCTGTGCAGCACCACTTCCGGCACTCCGAGCTTGCCGATGTCGGCGAGCGGCGCGGCCTGCGCGATGAGCTCGCAGGTTTCCTTGCGCCCGCCGGCGGCCTCGGCGATCAGACGCGCGTACTGGCCGATCCGCGCGCCGCGACCGCTGAGTCCGCCCTCGCGGTAGGACAGCGCGCGCGCGAGGCGCTGAATGAGTTGGCTGCGCGCTTCCTGCAGCTCGCGCGTGCGTTCGGCGACGAGCTGCTCGAGCTGGTTGCGCTGATCGGTGAGCGCGAGCTGCGCCGCGACGCGCGCCATCACGATCGGCGGGCTGAGCGGCTTGGCGACGTAGTCGACGGCGCCCACCGAAAAGCCCTTGGCTTCGTCCTTGGGGTCGTTGCGACCGGTGATGAAGATCACGGGAATCGGCGCGGTCGCCGGGTCCGTCTTGAGGAGCGCGCAGACGTCGTGCCCGCTCTTTCCCGGCATCTCGACGTCGAGCAAGATCAGGTCCGGGTGGGGCAGTTTTGCGGCCGCCGTGAGGGCTTCGTGGCCGTCGGCCGCGACGCGCACTTCGTAGCGCCGCTTGAGCAAGGTGCCGAGCAGCGCGCGGATGTCCTCGCTGTCGTCGACCACGAGCACCAGCGGACGCCGCGCCGCGCCGGTCTGGGCGTCGGGCGTCGCGGGCGCTGCGCCGGGCGAAGTTCCTTCGGTGCTCATGCCTGCGTGTCGTGATCGAGGTTGAAAAAGCGTCTTGCGTTCTGCGTGGTCGCGGCGCCGAGTGCGTCCGCGTGTTCGCCGCGTGCCCGCGCGACAGCCTGCAGTATATGCGGAAGTGTGGCCGGTTCGTTACGCCGCGCCTTGGGCTGCGGGTGCAGGTCGCGCGGCGTGAGGTAGGGGGCGTCGGTCTCGAGCATCAGCCGCTCGCGCGGAATCTCGCGTACCAGCTCGCGCAGATGCAGGCCGCGGCGCTCGTCGCAGATCCAGCCGGTGATGCCGATGTACAGGTCCATGTCCAGGTAGCTGCGCAGCTCGTCAGCGTCGCCCGTAAAGCAGTGTGCCACGGCGCGCGGCAGCCCGTCGCGATGCGCGCGCAAGAGCTCGGCGAAGCGCGGATGCGCGTCCCGCGAATGCAGGAACAGCGGCTTGCCGAGCTCGCAGGCGAGCTCGAGCTGAGCGACGAACCAGCGTTCCTGGTCCGGATGGCGGGCATAGTTGCGGTTGAAATCGAGCCCGCACTCGCCCAGCGCCACCACGCAGGGATGCGCCGCGAGCGCGCGCAGCGCCTCGATCGTGCCGCCGTCGCACTCGCCCGCGTGGTGCGGGTGCACGCCCGCGGTCGCCCGCAGCTGCCGCGGATGCGCTTCGGCCAAGCGCAGCGCCTGGTGGCTCGCTTCGACGCTGCTCCCGGTGACGACGATCGTCGCCACGCCGGATGCGCGCGCGCGCGCGAGCACCTGCTCCAGATCGTCGCGAAACGACGCGTGCGTCAGATTGGCGCCGATGTCCACGAGGTCTGTGCACGGTGGCGTGGTCAAGAGGGACTCAAAGATTCTTGAGACGGTACAGCAGCTCGAGCGCCTCGCGAGGTGAAAGTTCGTCAGGATTGACCTGCCCGAGCGCATCGCGCAGCGGGTCGACGGCGGGTTCCGGCTCGGGCGCCGCAGGGGCCGGGGTGGCGAAAAGATCCGCCTGGCCGCCGCGCTCGAGGCCGAGCTGCTCGAGCCGCTCGAGCGTGCGGCGCGCCTGGCGCAGCACGGTGCGCGGCACGCCGGCCAGCGCGGCAACCTGCAGGCCGTAGCTCTGTGATGCGGGACCTTCCTCGACGGCGTGCAGGAACACGATGGTGTCCTTGTGCTCCACGGCGTCGAGGTGCACGTTGGCCACCTCCCGGTATTCGAGCGCGAGTTGCGTGAGCTCGAAATAGTGGGTCGCGAACAGCGTCAGCGCACGGTTCCTCTCGACGAGATGGCGGCTGATCGCCCAGGCGAGCGCCAGCCCGTCGAAGGTCGAGGTGCCGCGGCCGACCTCGTCCATCAGCACGAGGCTCGATTCGGTCGCGTTGTGCAGGATGTTCGCGCTCTCGGTCATCTCGACCATGAAGGTCGAGCGCCCGCCGGCGAGATCGTCCGCGGCGCCGATCCGCGTGAAGATCTGGTCTATCGGGCCGAGCCGCACGCGGCGTGCCGGTACGAAGGCGCCGACGTGGACCATCAGCACGATCAGCGCGACCTGACGCATGTACGTCGACTTGCCGCCCATGTTCGGGCCGGTCACGAGCAGCAGACGCCGCGCCGGAGAAAGCCGCGCGTCATTTTCGATGAACGGTGCGATGCCGGCTTCGACCACCGGATGGCGCCCGCCTTCGATCTCGATCCGGATATCGTCGCAGAACGCGGGGCGGCAGTAGTTCGCGGCCAGGGCCACGGCGGCAAAGGTCGCCAGCACGTCGGTCTGCGCGAGCGCGCGCGCGATGCGCTGCAGCGCCGGCACCTCGGGCAACAGCAGATCGAGCAGCGCCTCGTACAGCCGCCGCTCGAGCGCCAGGGCGCGCTCGTTCGCCGACAGCGCCTTGTCCTCGAAGGCCTTGAGCTCGGGCGTGATGTAGCGCTCGGCGTTCTTCAGCGTTTGCCGCCGGCGGTAGTCCTCCGGTACGCGCTCGGCCTGTGCGCGCCCGACCTCGATGTAGTAGCCGTGCACCTGGTTGTAGGCCACTTTGAGGTTCGCGATGCCGCTGCGTGCGCGCTCGCGCGCTTCCAGCTCGATCAGAAACGCGCCCGCGTTCGACTGCAGCGCGCGCAGCGCGTCGAGGTCCGGATCGTAGCCCTCGGCAATGACGCCGCCGTCGCGCAGCTGCGCGCCCGGCTCGGGCTGCAGGGCGCGCGCAAGCAGCGCGCGGCAGTCCTCCGGACAGGCGAGATCGCGCGCCAGCGCGGCGAGCAGACCGTCGTCGGCCGGCGGCAGCGCGGCGCGCAGCGCGTCGAGCCGCGCGAGGCTGTCGCGCAGCGCGGACAGATCGCGCGGGCGTGCACTTTTCAGGGCGACACGCGCGGTGATTCGCTCGACGTCCGCGAAGCCGCGCAGCGTCGCCTGCACCGGCGCGGCGGCCGTGGTCAGCTGCTCGACCACGTCGTGGCGCGCCGCAAGCGCCGCCCGGTCGCGCAGCGGGTGGTGCAGCCAGTGGCGGAGCAAGCGGCTGCCCATGCCGGTCGCGCAGCGATCGAGCAGTGAAAAAAGCGTCGGCGCCGCCTCGCCGCGCAGCGTCTCGGTCAGCTCGAGGTTGCGCCGGGTCGCCGCATCGAGCCGCAGATAGTCGCCGGCACGCTCCGCGCGCACGGCGCTGATGTGCACGAGCGCCTGTCCCTGCGTGCTGCGCGCGTATTCGAGCAGCGCGCCGCAGGCGCCGAGGGCGAGCGAAAGGTCCTCGCAGCCGTAGCCGGCGAGCGTCGCGCTGCCGAGCGTCTCGAGGAGCCTTTGCGTGCCGCGCGCGACGTCGAAGTGCCATTCCGGCAGACGCGTCAGCGTCGCCTCGGCGACGCCCTCGAGGGCAGGGCTGGCGTCGGCCAGCAGGATCTCGGCCGGCGCGATGCGGCGCAGTTCGTTGGCGAGCGCCTGCGGGGCGACCTCGGCGACCCGCAGCTCGCCGCTGGCGAGCGTGAGCCAGGCGAGGCCCACGCCGGACCGGTCGCGCGCCAGGGCGAGGAGCACGCTGTCCGATTTCTCGTCGAGCAGCGCCGAATCGGTCAGCGTGCCCGGCGTGACGATGCGCGTCACCTTGCGCTCGACCGGGCCCTTGGCGGCGGCCGGATCGCCGATCTGCTCGCAGATCGCCACCGACTCGCCGCGCTTCACCAGCTTGGCGAGATACGGCTCGAGCGCGTGCACCGGCACGCCGGCCATCTGGACCGGCGCGCCGGCCGAAGCGCCGCGCGCGGTCAGCGTGATGTCGAGCAGCGCGGCGGCGCGCTCGGCGTCCTCGTAGAACAGCTCGTAGAAATCGCCCATCCGGTACAGCAGGAGGATGTCCGGATGCTGTGCCTTGATGCGCAGATACTGCTGCATCATCGGCGTGTGGGCTTCGAGCGGGGCGTTCATGCGCGATGCGCCCGTATTGTAGGAGGCTCGCGAGGCAAGCGCTGCCGCTGCCCGGCGCGGCCTCAGCGCAGCGCGGCAAGCAGCTCGGGGAACACCTTCGGCGTGGCCGCCGCGATGTCGCCCGAGGCGAGGTAGTCCTGGCCGCCGCCCAGGTCGCCAACCAGCCCGCCGGCCTCGCTGATCAGCAAGGCGCCGGCGGCCATGTCCCAGGGCGCGAGGCCCATTTCCCAGAACGCGTCCAGGCGTCCGCAGGCGACGTAGGCGAGATCGAGCGCGGCTGCCCCGGCACGGCGGATCCCGGCGGCGCCGCGCATGATGCCTTCGAGGTGGCGCAGATACAGATCGAGCCGCGAGAGCTCCTTGAACGGAAAGCCGGTGCCGACCAGCGCGTCGCGCAGGTGGGTGCACTTCGTGACCCGCATGCGCCGGTCGTTCAGAAACGCGCCGCGCCCCTGCGAGGCGGTGAACAGCTCGTTTTTCAGCGGATCGTAGACCACGGCGTGCGCGATCCGGCCGCGCTGCTCGACTGCGATCGATACGGCGTATTGCGGAAAGCCGTGGATGAAGTTGGTGGTGCCGTCGAGCGGATCGATGATCCAGCGGGTCTCGCTCTGCGCGCTTTTCGCCTTGCCCGGCCGCGTCCCGGAGATCCGGCTCTCGCCGGATTCCTCGGCGAGGATCACATGATCGGGGTAGGCGCGCCGGATGATGTCGATCGCTGCGCTTTCCGCGGCCCGGTCGATCTGGGTGACGAAGTCGTTCGCGTGCTTTGCGCGCACTTCGAGCGGCGAGCCATCGAGGGCGGCGCGGTTGATGACGCTGCCGGCGCGGCGCGCCGCCTTGATCGCGATGTTGAGCAGGGGATGCATGGGAGCGCGATTGTAGCCTGCGCCATTGCGTACACTTGCGCATGCGCGACGACGTCCTGCAGCAGATCCGCGTCGTACTGTGTCGCCCCAGCCATCCGGGAAACATCGGCGCCGCGGCGCGCGCGATGAAGACGATGGGCATCGAGGACCTGCGGCTGGTGGCGCCGGCGCAGTTTCCTGCGCCGGAGGCGCAGTGGATGGCGGCGCACGCGGTGGACGTGCTCGAACGTGCGCAGATCGTCGATCGCCTGGAGGCGTCGATTGCCGATTGCGTTGCCGCCTATGCGCTCAGCGCGCGCCCGCGCGACTGGTCACCGCCGGTGCTGGCCGCGCGCGATGCGGCGCAGGCCGCGATCGGCCAGGCCGCGCAAGGTCCGGTCGCCATGGTGTTCGGCGCAGAGCGTGCCGGTCTGACCAACGACGAAGTGCTGGCCTGCCAGGCGCTCGTGCATATCCCGGTGAGTCCGCGCTATCGATCGCTCAACCTGGCACAGGCGGTGCAGGTCATGACCTATGAGTTGCGGGTTGCCGCGGGCGGCGGGGTTCCGACGGACCCAGGGCAGAGGCTCGCCACCCGCGCGGACATCGAAGGCCTGCACGCGCATCTGGCCGAAGCCGCGCAGGCGGTCGGGTTCTACGATCCGGCCGCGCCGATGAAATTCCGCGAGCGCCTGCGGCGCTTGTTCGCGCGTACCCAGCTCGAGCGCGAGGAGGTCAACGTGCTGCGCGGGCTGTTGCGTGCGCTGCTGGGGAACTTGCCCCCGAAATAGTTGACCAATTCAGTGGGAGATCCTAGGATTTGCCCTTCATAGCCGGGAGAAAGCCGTTCATGTTCAAACAGCTGCGTGAAGAAATCGCGACCATATTCGAGCGTGACCCGGCGGCGCGCTCGACCCTGGAGGTGCTGACCTGCTATCCGGGTCTGCACGCGATCTACCTGCACAAGCTCTCGAGCCGCCTCTGGGCGATGGGATTGCACTGGCTGGGCCGCCTCGTGTCGCACGTCGGCCGCTGGCTGACCGGAATCGAGATCCATCCGGGCGCGATCATCGGCAAGCGCGTGTTCATCGACCACGGCATGGGCGTGGTGATCGGCGAGACCGCGGAAATCGGCGACGACACCACGCTCTATCACGGTGTGACGCTCGGGGGCACGAGCTGGAACAAGGGCAAGCGCCACCCGACGCTCGGCAAAGGCGTCGTGGTCGGCACGGGCGCCAAGATCCTCGGTCCGATCCGCGTCGGCGATGGCGCCAAGGTGGGCTCAAACGCAGTGGTCGTGAAGGACGTGCCGGACGAGGCCACGGTGGTCGGCGTGCCCGGGCGCATCGTCGAGGCGGCCGCGACCCAGCCGGCGGCTGCGCGGCGCTTCGCCGCATACGCGGTGGTGCAGAACCAGGACGACCCCTACGCCAAGGCGATCCAGGAAATGGTGGCTCATACGCATGAGCTTGAGGCATCGGTCGCCACGCTCACGCAAAAGCTGGCCGCGCTCGAAAAGGAGCTTGCGGAGCACGAGGCGCAGAGCCCGCCCGCCGAGAACCTGCGGGCGGTGAAGTAGGTGTAAGGCATTGAATCGAATTGTTTATATATTAGTTGATCAAATTAGTCGGATTTTGTTATAGTTGAGTACTCTAATCGGGTATTAACGCAGAGGCAGACATGAGACTGACCACGAAGGGACGTTTTGCAGTGACGGCGATGGTCGACCTGGCGATGCGTCAGGCGAAGGGCCCGGTCACCCTGGCGGCGATCAGCGAACGGCAGCGGATTTCGCTGTCGTACCTGGAGCAGCTGTTCGGCAAGCTGCGTCGGCACACACTGGTGCGCAGCGTGCGCGGGCCGGGCGGCGGCTACTACCTCGCGGTGCCAGCGCAGGATATGTCGGTGGCCGACATCATCGGTGCAGTGGACGAGCCGCTCGATGCGACGCAGTGCGGCGGACGGGAGAACTGTCTAGACGACAAGCGCTGTATGACGCACGATCTGTGGGCGACGCTGAACGCGAAAATGTACGATTACCTTTCGTCGGTCACCCTGGCCGACCTGGTGGCGCACCAGCATGGCAAGCACGTCGCGGTGCTGCACGACTGGCGCGCTGCGGAGACGAGCGAATCGAATCCGGAACCGGCGATCGCGGCCTGAGGACCGAGCAGAGGACGCAGAGCGTGAAATTTCCGATCTATCTGGATTACTCCGCGACGACGCCAGTCGATCCGCGCGTGGCCGAGAAGATGATCCCCTACCTGACCGAGCACTTCGGCAATCCGGCCAGCCGTTCGCACGCCTTCGGCTGGAAGGCAGAGGAGGCGGTTGAAAACGCGCGCGCGCAGGTCGCCGCGCTCGTCAACTGCGACGCCAAGGACATCATCTGGACCTCGGGCGCCACCGAATCGATCAACCTGGCGCTCAAGGGTGCGGCCGAGTTCTACAAGACCAAGGGCAAGCACCTCATTACGGTCAAGACCGAGCACAAGGCGACGCTGGATACCTGCCGCGAGCTGGAGCGGCGTGGATTCGACGTGACCTATATGGACGTCGAACCGGATGGCTTGCTCGACCTCGCGAAGCTCGAGGCGGCGATGCGCGACGATACGATTCTGGTGTCGGTGATGTTCGTCAACAACGAGATCGGCGTCGTCCAGGACATCGCCGCGATCGGCGAGATCGTCAAGAAGCGCGGCGCGCTGTTCCACGTCGATTCGGCGCAGGCGACGGGCAAATGCCCGATCGACCTGAAGACGCTCAAGGTCGACCTGATGTCGTTCTCGGCACACAAGACCTACGGCCCGAAGGGCGTCGGTGCGCTCTATATCCGGCGCAAGCCCCGCGTGCGCCTCGAAGCCCAGATTCACGGCGGCGGGCACGAGCGCGGATTTCGCTCGGGTACGCTGCCGACGCATCAGATCGTCGGCATGGGCGAGGCCTTCCGCCTCGCGCGGCTCGAGATGGCGACCGAGAACGAGCGCATCCGTGCGCTGCGCGACCGGCTGCTGAAGGGCGTCACCGAGATCGAGGAAGCGTTCGTGAACGGCGACATCGAGCAGCGTGTGCCGCATAACCTGAACGTCAGCTTCAATTTCGTCGAGGGCGAGTCGCTCATCATGGCGGTGAAGGACATTGCAGTGTCCTCGGGTTCGGCCTGCACCTCGGCCTCGCTCGAGCCGTCGTACGTGCTGCGTGCGCTCGGTCGCTCGGACGAGCTGGCGCATTCGTCGATCCGGTTCACGCTGGGACGCTTTACGAGCGCCGAGGAGGTCGACTACACGATCGATCACCTGAAGACGAAGGTGGCGAAGCTGCGCGAGATGTCGCCGCTGTGGGAGATGTACAAGGACGGCGTCGATCTGAATTCGGTGCAATGGGCCGCACACTGATGAACCACGATGCACTGCGCCGCAGTGCGTGACTTTCGGAAAAAGCGGTAAGCAGTAAAGTAGTTTTTTGCAGGAGCAAAAAAATGGCATACAGCGACAAAGTCATCGATCACTACGAGAATCCGCG
>Ga0210060_1000243_pt1 | contig 26348 bp, 21 predicted proteins | sample Joice_CattailNLB_FD_184871 | JGI IMG/M metagenome (GOLD analysis project Ga0210060, IMG submission 184871) | Wetland microbial communities from San Francisco Bay, California, USA, that impact long-term carbon sequestration - Joice_CattailNLB_D2... | ecosystem: Environmental > Aquatic > Marine >...
GCCACTATGAATATTTTAGGAGCAAAGCGGATATGCAGAAAAAGCCATTCGACGAACATGCGGAACAATACGATTCATGGTTTCTCCAGAATCGAAATGTCCTCGAATCGGAAGTTCTTCTGCTGAAACACTTCCTGAAATCTCCGGGAAGGAGCCTGGACGTCGGATGCGGAAGTGGACTGTTCGAGCATCTCCTGCGTACCGAACACGATATCGATATCCGCTTTGGGGTCGAACCGTCGGAGGAAATGGCACGCATTGCGGAAAAACGGGGGATGGAGGTAAAGCCCGGCGTCGCGGAGGAGCTGCCTTACGGAGATGGGGAATTCGACACGGTCCTTCTGAATGGCACCCCGAGCTACATTACCGATCTGGGGAGAGCCTTTCGGGAAGCGTACCGTGTGCTGAAGCCGGGAGGCCATATTCTGGTGGCGGATGTGCCGGCCGAAAGTTCCTACGGACTCCTGTATCAGGTTGCTAAATCCTCGGATTCGTGGGAGGAACCGTATCTCAAAAAGGTTGCTCCGGAACACCCCTACCCGGTGGAATTCACGAAGGCGGCGAATTGGAGAACCACGGAAGAGAAGGCCGGCATGCTCACGCATGCAGGGTTCGTGGATCTAGAACATGCACAGACGTTGACCCGCCACCCAAAATACTCGAACGATCTGGCGGAAGAACCTGTAGCTGGCTTTGATCGCGGCGATTATGTGGCAATTTATGCCCGGAAACCGTAGCGCCTGGTCCGGGACGATCCCGCCGGGGACGAACCGCCGCGAGACTAGTGTTACCGTCTCGTAGTTCCCGTGTGCCCGCGCGATCGACAGCCGAAGCTTCCCGCAGTGAGGTTTTTTGACCCATTGACCGGGCACTTCGCCAAGAGCCCCTGATATCCCAGGAAAGGAGGGATCTCATGTCTGCCCAGGTTTCTCTTCATGGTAAACGCGGGGTTGATCTGCTGCACGATCCGGCATTGAACAAGGGAACAGCCTTCACCGAGGCGGAGCGCGACGGGTTGGGCCTGCGCGGCCTTCTTCCGGCACGCGTGTTCACGCAAGAGGGACAGGTAGCACGTGTTCTGGAGAACATCCGCCGCAAGACCAGCGACATCGAGAAGTACATCTTCCTGGTCTCGCTGCAGGACCGCAACGAGACCCTTTTCTACCGAATGGTCATGGAAAACGTCGAGGAGATGGTACCTCTCATTTACACTCCGACGGTGGGGCAGGGCTGTCAGGAGTTCGGACACATCTTCCGCCGTCCGCGCGGGATGTTTATTACACACAAAGATCGGGGGCACGTCCGAGACCTTTTGAGGAATTGGCCCTACAGCGATATCCGCATGATCGTCGTCACCGACGGCGAACGTATCCTCGGCCTCGGCGACCTCGGCGCGAACGGCATGGGAATCCCGGGAGGAAAGCTCTCGTTGTACACCGCCTGCGCGGGCATCCACCCCGCGCAATGTCTGCCGGTAACGCTGGATGTCGGCACGAACAACGAGACCCTGCTGAAGGATCCGCTCTACATCGGCCTGCCGGAGCGGCGCCTGCGCGGTGAGGCGTACGACGAATTGGTGGACGAGTTTGTCACCGCTGTGCAGGAGATTTTCCCGAAAGCCTGCATTCAGTTCGAAGACTTCGGCAATGCGAACGCCTTCCGGCTGTTGCATCACTACCGGGACCGCGCCTGCACGTTCAATGACGACATTCAGGGTACGGCAAGCGTCTCGATGGCGGGGGTGTACTCGGCCCTGCGCATCATCGGAAACAAGTTGTCCGATCACAAATTCCTGTTTCTCGGAGCGGGTGAGGCCGGCATCGGCATCGGCGACCTGATCGTGCTCGGTATGATGAGGGAGGGGATGAAGGAGGCCGAAGCCCGGCGCAAGTGCTGGTATGTGGACTCGAAGGGCCTCGTCGTCAAGAGCCGGAAGGACCTTGTCGAGCACAAACGGCCTTACGCGCACGACCATGCGCCCATCACCGATTTCCTGGGCGCCGTCGAATCGCTCAAGCCGACTGTTCTCATCGGCGTCTCCGGCATGCCGCGAACGTTCACGAAGCAGGTTGTCGAGGCGATGGCGCGCTTGAACCGGCGCCCGATCCTCTTCGCTCTCTCGAACCCCACCTCGAAATCGGAGTGCACGGCGGAGGAAGCCTATATGTGGTCGGAGGGCCGCGCGATTTTCGCGAGCGGAAGCCCGTTTCCACCGGTCACGGTCAAAGGCAAGACGTTCGTGCCCGGGCAGGGAAACAACGCCTACATCTTCCCCGGCGTAGGGCTTGGCGCGGTCGCCAGCGAAGCTACGCGAGTGACCGACGATATGTTCTTCGCAGCCGCGAAAACGCTGGCGGACCTGGTCTCGGAAGACGATCTGGCGGAAGGCCGCATCTATCCCGGCCTCGGCCGTATCCGGGAGGTTTCTGCCGCCATCGCCGCGGCTGTTGCTGAGGTGGCTTTCCAGCGAGGCCTGACAACGATGAAACGGCCGGCCGACCTGGCCGCGCATGTCAAGGCACAGATGTACGACCCGACATACGTGGAGTACGTGTAGCAAGACAATAGGATCGCAGTGAAGCGGATGATACGGCATCGGCGGTCGTGTTTCGGGGGATCGTGGTCCCGAGGGGGGTTACGAAAAGGGGGTGCAAGGCGTTAGCCCCTGCACCCCCCGTGGGAAGTTTCCTGCGTGCCTTGAAAAGCTACTTGATCCAGCCTTGCGCCTTCATGATCTCGACGTGCTTTTTCTCGTAGTTCTCGCAGAACTTCTCCAGTGCGTCGCCGGTGATGAACTCTCTCCTCAGCCCGGTTTTCTTTGCGAATTTCACCCACTCGGGGTCCTCGGAAACCTTCCGGAACAACTCTATCATTCCGTTCTGGGCCTCCTTGGAGATGCCCGGGGGAGCGAAGATGGCCCGCATCATTTCATAGGAGAAATCGAGGCCTGCCTCCTTGCCGGTGGGGACATTCTCGTAGCCCGGAATGTCCAGTCGCTTGTCCTGGAAGACGACGAGGGGGCGCAGGTAATCCGGGTAGAAGGAGCCCGCCTCGCTGACCTGGTTGACGGTGGCCTCACAGTGCTTGCCCACCAGATTCTGGGCCACTTCGCCGCCGCCTTTGAAGGGGACGTACTTGAAGGGCTTCGTCTTGCCGAGCTTCTCAATGGCCCGGAAGACGATCTCGTCCTCCTGCTTGGATCCCGTCCCGCAGACACTGAGGCTCTTCTCCCTGGCGGCCGCCAGGAAGTCGTTTAAGGATTTATACGGGCTGTCCTTGTGGACCCAGAGGGGAAAGTTATCCAGGGCCAGCAGGGCGATCGGGGTAAAATCACGGAACGTGAAGGGCAGGTTCTGGAACAGGGGAGTGGTGATGAAGCTGTTCAGGGTGATCATCATCTCATAATTGTTTCCCTTTTGTCTCAGCACCGACTGCATGGCCACGGCCCCGGCCCCTCCGTCGAGGTTGACGGGAAGAATGGGCTGGGGAATATAGTTGTTCTTTACGTTAAGACCGATCAGGAACCGGGCGTATTGGTCTGCGCCTCCCCCCACGCCCGCGGGGATAACGAATTCCACCGGTTTGTCCGGCCAGGCAGCCTCTGCTACCCCCCCGAACACAAAAAGCGATGCGACGAGAACCAGCAGCAGAACAGAACAGCGGGACCTTAGCGCTTCCATCTTCCCCGACCTCCACTTACATGATGTGTGCCTCATGGACGAGAGTATTCAGGAATGTTGAAAGGGGGTCAAGATATATTTTTTCTTTAAATTCGGTATCTTGAACCAGATTCAGGTCCTGCCGTCCCGACCAGATATTTCGCGTACTTGCACCGTTTTCTCCTGTTTTGTCCGTTGTTCCGCAGCATATTCCCTTTGATTCCCGGTGGTTTTCGGAAGTATGCGGATGGTGCAGGCTTCAAAGCGTAGACAAGGGCCCGGTGTTGCCACAAGGGCGGAATGAAGGGAAAATCAATCCTATGGGACCGCGTATCGAGCGACCCGCTATCGGTGTGCACAAGAGGAGGTGCACAGTGAGCAACGAACGACACGACCGAAGACGATGATGAAGAAACTCCTCGTATTGAGCGATATCCACGCCAATTACCCGGCGCTCAAGGCGATCGAAAACCATGTCGTCAATCCGGACCTGTTCGACCGGATCGTCAACGCGGGCGACCTGACCGTGTACAGCACGTTTCCGAACGAGACGATCGAGTGGTTTCGCAGGAGAACGACACCCGTCTGCATCGCGGGAAATACCGATAAACGGGTGCTGTCGATTTTGAAGGGGGAACCACTGGGTAAACCCAGGAAGGAAGAGAAGCGCGCAATGTATTACTGGACATGCGAAAAGCTTCTTCCGGATAATAGGGAGTACCTGAAATCCCTGCCGGAGGAAGCCGTTGTCACGATGGAGGGTCTCCGCATCCGCATCATCCACGGCGACTTCGACGAGGAAGAGGAAAACGCCTCGTCCCCGGACAATCCGGGAAGCCGTTTCCGGACCCTGGCGAGGGAGTCGCCGTTCCAGGCGTATATCCTGGGGCACACCCACATCCCGTTCCATTCCATCGTCGACGGCGTTCACTTCATCAATCCGGGTAGCGTGGGGCGCCCGTTCGACGGGGACCCGCGTTCGTCGTTCGCCATACTGACGGTTTCCCCGGGGAAGATAACGGTGGAGCATTTCCGCATACCGTACTCCGTGGAAGAGGTGGTCAGGGGATTGAAAAATAACGGACTTCCGGATAGTTATGGGGAAATGTACCGGACAGGAAGAAAATTGAATTAGCCGGTACCGGAGTGACCATGAAAATCGCAAAAGGACGGGGGGGCCAGTCGGCGCAGATCATGGATGCGGTCAGGAAAGTGGAGCCGAAAACAAAAACCGCCGATTCGAAAAAGAAGATTCAGCAAATCCAGGATCAACTCAAGAAGAGGGAAAAAGAGGAAATCATCAAGCAGGCATTGAAATTCCATCACGAAACGGAGGAGTTGAAGCCGTACCAGGCGGAACTGATCAAGCTGCAGCGCCACCTGGAAAAAACCGGCAAGAAAATGGTCATTCTTTTCGACGGACGGGACGCCTCCGGGAAAGGCGGAACGATCCGGCGGATTACCCGGTACATGAACGAGAAACGATACCGCGTCGTCGCACTGGGGAAGCCGACCGAGGACCAGAAAACGGAACTCCATATCAAGCGGTATATCGAGCACTTTCCCCGTGCGGGCGAGATCGTTTTGTTCGACAGGAGCTGGTACAACCGGGCCCTGGTGGAGCCGGTGATGGGATTCTGTACCGATGATCAATACCGGCGGTTCCTGAAAAAAGTCGTCACGTATGAGCAGAATTTCCTCGAGGATGCCGGCAGGACCATATTGCTGAAACTCTATTTCTCGGTGACCAGGGAGGAGCAGAAGAAGCGTTTCGAAAGGAGAAAGAACGATCCCCTCCGGCAGTGGAAACTTTCGGAGGTCGACCTGCAGGCCCAGAATCTCTGGGATGAATTCACGGAAAAAAAATTCATGCTCCTGAAAAAGACCCACACGAGACATTCCCCGTGGTGGATCATCCGGTCGGACAACAAGCATCTGGCCAGGCGGGAGACGATGAAGCTGATCCTCAATTCGGTGCCGTACAAGGGAAGAAGCAGGGAGCTCGATTTTTCCCTGGATCCTGCGATCGTAATCCCGGGGGACAAGGAGCTGCGGATCATGAAGAAACAACTGAAAAAACATGGGAAATTGCTGGCATGATTTCGAACCGTTTCGGGCCGTCAAAGAGGATTGCGTTGTAAAAAGGGGGGCAAGATGGCAAAGGGAAAAGCAGGGAAAGATAAAAAGAGGTACAAAGACGTGAAGGCGAAAAATCCGGAGAACATTGCAGAGGTTATCGAGATAGAAGAGAAAAAGGCTGCGAAAGGGGAAGAGGGAAAAAAGAACGAAGGAAGAAAAAAAGGGAAGATAAAAGGGAAAAAGAAAAAGGAAGCATTAAAAGAGCACACCGCGATAAGCTTCATCGACAAGATAAAAGGGAAAAACCGTAAGGCCGTCTGGGTGAGTAAATTCACCCTCAAATACGAGGAAGAACTGCAAAAGCTGCAGATCGAGCTGTTGAAATGGCAGAAACATATCATCGCAAAAGAGCAAAAGGTCCTGTTGATTTTTGAGGGGCGCGATGCCGCCGGAAAGGGCGGGACGATCAAGAGGATCGTGGAGCATCTGAATCCACGGGGCGCCCGCGTCGTCGCACTGCTGAAGCCGAGCGATAGGGAACGGACACAATGGTATTTTCAGCGATATTTCCAGCAGCTTCCCTCCGGTGGGGAAATCGTGCTGTTCGACCGGAGCTGGTACAACCGGGCCATGGTGGAGCCGACGATGGGATTCTGTACGGACGAGGAACATAAACGATTCTTGAAAGACGTGCCGTTGATCGAGGAGATTCTGGTCAAGAACGGAATCATTTTGTTCAAGTTCTTTTTCTCCGTTTCCAAGGAAGAACAGATTCGCCGGTTCCAATCGAGGATGAAGGATCCCCTCAAGCAATACAAGATCTCCCCGGTGGACAGGGAAGCCCAGGAAAAATGGGATGATTACACCATAAGGAAGTTCCAGATGCTCAATGAAACGAACCGGACCATTTCCCCCTGGACCATCATCCGTTCCGACAACAAGAAAAAAGCGAGGCTCAACTGCATCAAGCACATCCTTTCCAGAGTCGAGTATGACAACAAGATCCCGCAGGAAGAACTCGTGATCGATCCCGAGGTCGTTGTGTCCGGCATCGAGGAGATCAAATACATGGAAGATCACCTCATGACGGGAATGGAATTACCGGGATAATGCCGGGACGACAGAGCGGGTTTTAAGAGCCGACGGGATGGTCGCCTGATGAAAACCGTCTTCCTGGTGAGACACGCCAAATCGAGCTGGAAGGACAGCAGCCTGAAGGATTTCGACAGGCCCCTGAACAAACGAGGGAAACGGGATGCCCCCTTCATGGGGAAAAAGTTGAAGGAAAGGCAAGTGATGCCGGACCTGATCCTGTCGAGTCCCGCGAAGAGGGCGAAGAAGACCGCCACTTCCATTGCCGCGGAGATCGGGTATCCCAGGAAGAAGATTCGATACGACGACAAGTTGTATCATTCCGGTGCAAGGGCGCTGCTCGAAATCGTGAGAAACCAGGATGACGGGCACGGCACCATCATGCTGTTCGGGCACAATCCGGACCTGGGCGACCTGGCGGAAATGTTGCTTGAAAAAGGCCCGGTTTATACTATTCCTACCACCGGCGTGTACGGTATCCGGTTCGCGGTATCCAGCTGGAAGAACGTACGCGAGGGAAAAGGGGAAACCGTTTTTTTTGATTATCCGAAACGCCACCTGGTGGATTCCATTTGACCTGATCGTTTCCCGTCAGGATCCGCAGGAACGCGACAAGAACCCTCTCTTCGACGAACAGAGGTCCCCGGAATGCTCCTTCCCCTGAAATACCGTTTTCCGGACGGGTATGATATCGGGCGATTGATCCGTGAACTGGCAGACCGGTATCCGGTTCGAACGGAGCGATCCCGATCGGAAACCATTTCCTTCTACGATACGTTTGACTGGCGTCTGTATCATCGGTCGCTGGTTTTGTGTACGGCCGGATCCACGCTGTTCCTGCGCAGACTGTTCGGCGCCGCACCCATCCACCATGCGGAAGTCACCGCTCCTCCCGTCTTCCTCCGGGATATTCCCGAGGGTGTTCTCAAAAATAAGCTGGCACCGATCGTAAATGTCCGGGCGCTCCGGAAACTTGCGGAACTGCATTCCCGGTCGACGCCGTATTGTATTGCGAGCCGCGAGGGGAAAACCGTGGCTCGTATCCTCCATGAGGAAAATCGAATCCTGCCGGGCACGGACGCCCCGGTGTTGGCGGTAACCCTTTGGTGGAAACCGGCGAGAGGAAACATGGGGGAATCCCGGGAAGTTCGCAAGCGGTTGGAGGAAGCAGGATTCATCGCACACGAAAAGGATGATGTCTTCCTCGCGGCGATGAAAGAAAGCGGGGAAGAGCCGGGCGGGTATTCCACGAAACCGGACATACCGCTCGATCCCGGGATGCGCTCGGACGAGGCCGTAAAGACCGTCCTGCGTTTCCTGCTGCGGGTAATGCGGGTCAACGCAGAAAAACTGGAAAAAGACCTGGATACGGAATTTCTCCATGATTATCGGGTGGCTCTGCGTCGCACCCGTTCGGCCTTGAGCCAGATGAAGCGCGTGTTCCCGGCAGAGACGGGTCGACGGTTCCGGAAAGAACTGTCTTCTGTTGGGAAGAGTTCCAACCCGCTGCGGGATCTGGACGTCTATCTCCTGAACGAAGACGCCTGCAAGGAAATGCTTCCCGCATCCCTGCGGGACGACATCGATCCGTTGTTCGATTACCTGCGAACGAAACGTTCCCGGGAATTCCGCGAGGTCATCCGGCGAGGCAAGTCGGGAACATTCAGGAAACTGTTTCGGGAATGGGACGAGTTTCTGCAGAAACCGGGAACGGATGATCCGACGGCCCCCGATGCCGCGCTTCCCATACGCGACGTGGCGCAAAGAAGGATCCGCAAGCAATACGAGCGCGTTCTCGAGGAGGGGAACCGGGTCCTCGACGACCCGAAAGGCGAGGGGCTGCATCTTCTTCGGATCGAATGCAAGGAACTGCGATACCTTCTGGAATTCTTCTCCCGCCTGTTTCCCCCCCGGAAGATCCGTGTCCAGATCGGACAATTGAAGAAACTGCAGGACCTGTTGGGATCCTATAATGATCTTCGTGTCCAGGAGCGATATCTCCTGGATGTCGCCCGGGAACTCCGGGAAAACGGTCGGCAGGCGAAAAAAACACCGTTGGCCATCGGCAGCCTGGTGGGAACGCTGAACCGGGAAAAGCAGACGTTGCAAGGTGCCTTTGCAAAAACCTTCGCCGAATTCGCATCGCAAGCGAACCGGAAGTCTTTCCGGGATCTTTTCCCTACGGCGTCGGAACCATTCAAAAAGGGGGCAAGCTGACCGTCATTGCGGCGGAGGCACCGTACCCGCGTAGAACACCTTGCACTCCCGGCCAGGGGCGGCCTCCGTTGTCTCTCCCGCAGGTGTCTCCCCGGCGGGTTCTTTTCCCTTCGCGGCGATTGTCTCCGCGATTCGGGGAAGGCGGAAAGCTCCCTGTATGGTCTGCCCGGCGCGGGCGCAGCCCCTGTCGTCCACGAGCGCGACCGTGATGTTGTCGAACTGCCCGCCCGGGAGGTCGATCCTGCCCGTGAGCGCGACCCGGTGCCCTTTCGTGGCGAGGGCTACGTCCTCCGCCTCGAACCTGCCATTCTTTACGGTCCAGTGCGACTCAAGCGTATCGACCACGCCTTCTTCCCCCTCTTTTCCTTCCCTGGCGTCCGGTCGGAAAAGTCCCTCGGCGGCCGCCGTGAAGAGCGGGCCGGGCAGGAGGAGGGCACCCACCCGCGCGAGAGGGGCCGGTTTCCCTTCCCGTATTGCCGACAGGAGCGCATCAGGATCGAAGTCCCGGACCTTGAGATCGCTCCCTTTCCAGGAGATGTCGCCCGTCATCGTCCCGGTCAACGCGTCCGGATCCTCCCCTTTCATGAACAGGTTCCAGGAGAGATCCGCCTTTCCCGCGAGAAGCCCGCGTTTCCCGCCGGTCGCCATGAACAGCTGCTCGATGTCGGAACCCGTTTGCGAAAACCGGATATTGACAAGGGGAGTCGACACCGAGAGATTGATCCACAGGCTTCCCTCCCCGGTTCCGCCGAAAGCTTGCAGGGTAATCGTGTGAATCTCGAAGTTCCCGTTCTTCGCCGTCAATGCGAACGCAAGAGTCGAGGCCTCCCAGGTTCCGACGGCCATCCTCGCCGCCTTCACGTTTCCCGAGAGGGAGACGGTACGGAACAGGTCCTCCACGGGCGGTTCCCCGAACGTGATGTCCCGCATGACCAGTTCGAGCCCATCCACTTCGGCCCGGATCGAGGAATCCTTGCTTTCGTAGGAGACTATCCCCCCGGATACGGAAAACCGATCGACGCTGTCTAGGTTACCGGGCAGGGTCTCCCTGGCGATTCGAAATGGCCGGGAAAGATAACGCTCGAAGTCGAACGGACCGCTTCCGGTCCGCAGGAGGGAAAGCTGCGGCCGGACAAGTTCCACTTGCCCGATGCGGACCTGGCCCCACAGCAGTGGGAGGATTTTCAGGCCGGCCCGCATCCTTTCCACGCGGACGACGGTTGCCCCGCGACGGGCGACATCTATATCGCCAAGCGAAATCCCGAACGGGGGGAAGTACTCGATCTTCATATCCCCGCGGATTTTGACATCCAGCCCGAGGATCCGGGACGCCTCGGTTTCGAGCCTTGGCCGGTACCTGCCGATGTCGACGAAAAGGACGAGAGCGAGGATGGCAAGCGCCAGGACCGCAAGAAAGCCGGCGGTCACGCGCAACGCACGGTTTTTGCCTTTTTCCTTGGCCATCGCTTCCCTCCGGAAACCAGTTTACCCGTCTCTCTCCCCCGTTTCCACTATCACCAGGCGCCCGCGGGCGGTATCACCTCATGGTTCGTGTCGTGATCTTCGTCCAGGAGGAATGGATAGAAAAAAAACGCATCCGGCAGCTTCCTTCTTCCCGTAAAAAAGGAGGACGGGAGCACTGGATGCGCATCATCTTTTCCTTGTCGAACGGTGGGCTACTCTTCCAGTATCTTTTCCGCTTCTTCCCGGTAGGCGCTCATCACGTACGGGATGCCGGATATGCGCTCCGCCTCCTCCGTGAGCGACATCAGGTCCCTGCGGGAAAGGGCGGAGACCCTGAATTTCCGGCTGCCCGCCATCAACTGCTGGAGCCCGACCTCCAGTTTCTTGCTGAAGGTGTAGATTCCCAGGGCGCCCAGGGGGATGGTTTTCGCCTCTTTCCCGTATTTCTCCACGAGGTCTTCGTACAGGATGAAGATCTCGTCTATTTTCTGCCCGTATTTGGAGACGGTCTTCGGCAGGTTCCTCTCCTTGACCCACATGCCGATGTTCTTCCCCACCATCCCGGGGATCATGAGGCCCCTGCCCATGCAGACCGCCTTGAAGTAGGGGCTCCCCATGGCGAGGACCTTGTAGATGCCGTCCTCCGTGGAGAATCCGCCGGCCATGGCAAGATCCGGGACCCTTACTCCCCGGCTCCGCAGTTTTTCGCAGAACTCGTAGGCAAGTGCCTGCAGGTAGAACGTCGGGATTCCCCACTCGTTCATCATGGGCCACGGGCTCATCCCGGTGCCGCCGGGCGCCCCGTCGATCGTGAGCAGGTCGATTTTCGCCTCGGCGGCGTACCGGATCGCCATGGCGAGCTCCACCATGGAATAGGCGCCGGTCTTCAGCGTGACCCGCTGGAACCCGAGGTTCCGCAGCCGCTGGACTTCGGCGAGAAACGCATCCTTCGTCACGAAGCCCAGGCGCGAGTGGCGCTCGAACTCCTTGAGGGCGCCGTCTTCGAACGCCCTCTGGATCTCGGGATGGGTGGGGTCGGGCAGAACCAGATAACCCCGTTTCTTGAGTTCCTTCGCTCGCTTGAGCGTGTTGACCTTGATCTCGCCGCCGATGCACTTCGCTCCCTGCCCCCACTTGAGTTCGATGGTGTCGAGCTTGTGCTTGTCGAGCACGTACTCTGCGACCCCGAGCCTCGTGTCCTCCACGTTCAGCTGAATGAGGATCTCCCCGTATCCCTCGTGGTACTTCCTGTACGTTTCGATCCTCCTGTCCATCTCGGGGGATTTCTTCACCTTCCCTTTCCCCGTGCGCTCCAGCCCGGGATCTATGCCGCAGACGTTCTCCCCGCATACCAGGGTGACCCCGGAGATGGCGGCCCCGACGGCGAAATGCTCCCAGTTGATCCGGGCGATGTCCGTCGAGCCCAGCGCTCCCGTAAAGACCGGCACCCGCATCCGGACCTTCTTGTCCCAGCCGTATTCCGTTTCGGTGTCGGCATGGGAGAAGATCGCCGTATCGGGCCCCAGCTCGGTATCCTCGGGGAGCCCATGCGCCCCGACGGCGTATCCCTGGATATTGACGTGGGAGTAATCGACGGGATAGTTCTTGTCCGCGCCGGCCGTGATCTCCCCGAACGGGCCCGGGTAGATGACCTCCCGGCCACGGAAGGAGGCCAGCCATATTTCGCATCCCCCCTTGCAGCCGTCCAGGCAATCGCTGCAGATTCCCGACATGGGGACGACGCTTCGGGAACGGTTAAATGTTCCAGTGGCGCTGCTTGCGTTCGGTCTGCGCAGGTTTCCCATGAAGTTCCCTCCTGTTGTTGAAGGTTGCATGCGGATGCAGCGTGACAAGAAAGCCGGCAACGGCATGGCCGTCGACCGTTCCCAAACCAGTGAAGATTTTCAAGGTAGCAAAATTCTAACGGGTAGACAAATGCGGATATTTCCTTGTCTTCGCCCTACGCTTTCCTGTCCATCGAGGACGCGACCGGATTCCTCCCCGATCGAAGTCTTTTGAGCAGGATCCGGCAGGGCAGCGTGTTGAGGACGTCGCGCGCAACCGCCCACCCCCTCCGTGCGGTCGCCACGCCGTATTCCATGTAGTCGAAATGGGTGTTGACGTGGGCGTCCGTGCTGATGACGAGAGGAACGCCGTACCGTTTTGCCATCCTCACGTGGTAGTCGGAAAGGTCCAACCGGGAGGGATGGGCGTTGACCTCCATCGCCACGCCCCGGGCGGCGGCTTCCCTGAGGACCGCTTCCATGTCTGCGTCGTACGGGTCCCGCTCCCCGAGGAGGCGTCCGGTGGGGTGGGCGATGATGCCGACGAGGGGATTCCGGACGGCCGACAGGAGCCTGGCCGTAATCCGCTCCCGGGATTGACGAAACCCCGAGTGGATGGATGCCACGACGATGTCGAGCTCCCCGAGGACGCCGTCGGGAAGATCGAGCGTTCCGTCCCCCCGGACATCCACCTCGATTCCCTTCAGGATTCGGAAATCCCGTAAGGACCGGTTGGCATCGTCGATCCGGGCCATCTGATCGCGCAGCCTCTTCTCGTCCAGGCCGCGGGCGATCCCGAGTCCTTTCGAATGGTCGGTGATCGCGATGTACTGGTATCCCTTCCGTTTCGCGGCACGGACCATCACGTCGAGGTCGTGGGCGCCGTCCGACCAGTTCGTGTGGACGTGGAGATCTCCCCGGATCTCCCCGACGGTCAGCGCCCGGGGAAGTTCGCCTGCCGCCGCCGCCTCGAACTCCCCTCCGTCCTCGCGAAGTTCGGGCGGGATGAAGGGGAGCCCGACCGCCGTGTAGATCTCTCCCTCCCGCCGGCCCCCGATCCTCTTCCCGTCGGCTTCCCGGAATATGCCGTATTCGTTGCACAGGAGACCGGCGCGCGAGGCCATCTCCCGGAGGCGGATGTTGTGGTCCTTGCTCCCCGTAAAATACTGAAGTGCCGCTCCGAACGAGATTTCCTTCACGACGCGCAGATCGACCTGGATTCCGTCCTTCGTGCGGATGGATGCCTTCGTCGTACCTCGAGCAAGGACATCCCGGACGATCGAAAGGCCGGAAAAAACCTCGATGACCTTCGCCGGTTTCACCGACGTGGCCACAATGTCGATATCCTTTACCGTTTCCTTCCACCGGCGAATGCTGCCTGCCAGGGAAATCCTGCCCAGGGGGGCTTTGGCCCGCAGTTTCCGGACGATATCGTCCGCGACGGGCAAGGCCCTGCCCAGGGGGTGACGTTCCCTCCCCCTGCGCAGGGTGTCGATCCCCTTCAGGATGTTCTCCTCGGTCTTCTTCTGGATCCCCGGGAGCCCGGCCAGCCTCCCTTCCCGGCTCTGCGCCTCGAGGTCGTCCAGGCTCCGGATTCCCGCCTTCTCGTAAAGCATCTTTGCCGTCTTCGGCCCGATCCCGGGAACGTGGAGAACGTCGAGGATGCCCGACGGGATCTCCCGCTTCAGCTCCTCGTGGAGGTCGATTCGCCCCGTTTCGAGAAACTGCCGTATCTTTCCGACGAGGTCCGGCCCGATCCCGGCGATGGACCGCAGTGCATCGTCGGCCATCCCGGCCACGTCCTGCGTGTGTTCTCCGATGTTTTGTGCCGCCCGCTGATACGACCGGATCCGGAACGGGTTCTCCCCCTTAAGCTCCAGAAGGGAGGCAATTTCGTTGAAAACGTTGGCGATCAGCGGGTTTTTCATCGTTTTCTCCCGGGAATGATCCTTCCTTCCGATTATCCGGAAGATGGCGATGCGCCGACAAGGGATTTCGCGGGAGAGTCGAGGGTAAATGCCACGGCAGCGAAGCTCACGGCGGACCGGGTAGGATCCTCGTGCCATACGTCGTAGTCCAGCACCGTCCCGCGTATTCCCGGCAGAACGGCCAGCAGCGTCCAAAGGGTCGAGAATCCGCAGATCCGGTACCGGTTCCGGGAGCGGGCTCCCGCCAGGAAGAAGGCGGAGGCGTCTCCCGCCGTGAGCGCATCCAGAATCTCCCGGTCATAGGCCGTGAAGTCGGGCTCGATCGACCGGCCCGTATGGGGGTCCCCGAACTTCTGCCCGACGTGGGAGAGGTCGACGCCCGCCACGACGAGCTTCCTCCCCGGCGGCTCGCAAATCCAGGCGCAAACCGCCTCGACGAAGGAAGCGATGCCCGGCACCTCGAGAGGGGAGCGAACCGTTCCGAAGAGGTCTTCCATCTGTCCGCAAAGGACGGGAAGGATCGGGACCTGTTCCATCGGAAAGAGCCGCTGGAGGAACAGAAGCTGGAACTCGAGGGAGTGCTCGTTCCGGTGTGCGAAGTCACCCGGGCAGAGGGCCCCCCCCGCCGCAGCCCGGATCCGTGCGGTCGCCTCCCGGTCCGCCGGGACCCGGCCCAGGGGAGTCGTGAATGTCTTGTCGGAGATGCTGTAGCGGGTCCTCCCGAGGGCGTGGCCGGTCCCGAGAAGGAGGATCGCGGAAGGAGCGAGGTCCCGGATCGCCCGGTACGCCGCCGCGTAGGTCCGCTCCGCCACCCGGAGGTCGATGTGGGGGGCCGCCAGCGCACAGGGGGGGCCGGGGAGGAGGTCGGCGGAGGTCGCCGGGAGGGAGAGGATCCGGTCGAGCACGGAGGCGGCCTCTCCGGGGTCCGCAGGGTAGGAACTTCCGGCAAGAAACGCCGCCCTCTCCGGGCTGTTTGCGAACTCTTTCGTGATCCGGTCCTTTGCCGCCCGGTACGAATCCGTCTGGAGGATACCCAGCCGGGAGAGATCCTCGACGATCCGCTCCGCCGCGGAGCGGAAGACGAGCGAACCGCCCTGGTGGCGCATCATGATGATCTGCAGGTTGCCGATAGAGGTGGAACCGTCGAACAGCGGAAGGTACGGGGCAATCTCCGCGGAAAGGGCGGCGTTCGGGGAGACGATCCCCAGCGGGTCCCGGACGAGGATCATGTCCCGCCCCTCGTGATGAACGGTCAGGAAGTCGATGTCCGTGCGAAGCGCGGGGAGCGTGTCCATGAACCCAATTGTACCGCGTCACCGGTCCGCGGCGGGCAACGGTTCGGTCGGTTCCTCTCCGGCTACGCCGCCTTGAGATCGGACGTGCAGTGCCCGCACCGCGTCGCCTTGATCGGGACGGTAGACAGGCAGAGCGGGCATTCCTTCGTCGTGGGTTCCGCGGGAGGGACTTCTTCCTCCTTCTTGAGATTGTTGATGCCACGGACCAGGAAGAAGATGGCGATGGCGATGATGAGAAAGTTCACGAGCGTGTTCACGAAAACCCCGTAGTTCAACGTGACCGCGCCCGCCGCCTTGGCCGCGGCGACCGTTTCGTACGGACCGAGCGTCGTTCCTTCCTTGAGCACGAGAAAGAGGTTGGAAAAATCGACGTTTCCCAGTAAAAGACCGATCGGCGGCATCAGGACGTCGGCCACCAGCGAACTGATGATTCCCCCGAAGGCGGCGCCGATGATGATGCCCACCGCCATGTCGACCACGTTGCCCTTCATCGCGAACTTCTTGAACTCTCCCAGCATGGGGAACCTCCTTTTTTTCTCTGTCGCGTGAAAAGCTTCCGTTTCCCGGCTTGCGGGTCCGGTCCTCAGAAATTCGCCACCAGCGCCACTCCCGAAATCTTATCCGAAATCTTATCCGAAAAATTCATCGGTTTGCACGGTTTTCCGAATTGATGCGGGCTCCCTTGGTTGGTTTCCGGAAATGGATCGCGGGATACGATGCGGCAAGGCGCCGAATGGATTGATTCGTAAAGAAATCCCCCGGGTTGTCCGATAGGGGAAATGGAATCGTTTTCAAGGGAGGGAAAGATCGGATGACATACTGCCCGGTCACCGGAGACTGGCGTCACATCCTGGACACCATTCAGGACATGGTCATGGTTCTCGACCTCCGGCAACAGGTTCTCTGGGCGAACCGGTCGTTCCTTTTGTTCCTGGGCCTTCCGGAAGAAGACGTCATCGGTCGTCCCTGCCACCGTCTGCTGCATGCAGGAACAGGTCCCGGCGATGAGTGCCCCTGCGCGCGGATGGTGAAGAGCGGACAGCGGGAATCGTTCGATATGGACCTCCCGGACCGGGACATGCGGGTACGGATCACTGTCGATCCGCTACGGGACGGGGACGGGAACCTCGCGGGAGCGATTCACATACTCTCCGACGTCACGGCGACCCGGCGTGCCGAGTTGCGCGCCCAGCTCCAGTCCCGGCGTCTTACGCTGCTGACCCGTATCGGTACGTCGCTTCTGGGGGATTTCGACATCAAGGCGGTGCTCACCGAAACGACGCGCGATCTGGGCCGGTTCCTCGGGGTCACCCGTTGCGCAATCTTCCTTTCCGGATTCTCCGGGGATACGGTCGAGTATCACGCACCGGATTCCCCGTCCGCCCTCGTCGTGTTCCGGGAGCTGTCGAATGCCGCCGAATCGAGGGAGGCGTTCGAGAACGGACGTTCTCTCGTCGTCAACGATATCCTCCTTTGGCCCTATCCCGAAGGAAAGTCGGGGTCCGAGACCGTTCTCCCGCGGGCCTTCATCGCGGTCCCTCTCTGCGATCAGGAGAAACTCTTCGGGGTTCTGTTTCTCGATCGACCGGAACCCCACGAGTGGACGGAGAACGAGATCGAGACGGTGGAAGCGGTCGCGCGACAGGTCTCCCTTGCCGTCCGGCAGACGGGGGCGCTCCGGGAGCAGAAGCAGCTTTCCGGCCGACTCCTTTCCCTCATGAACAACGTTCCCGGAGTCGTTTACCGGGGCCTTCCGGACTGGTCTCTCACGTTCGTGGGAGCCGAGGTGGAGCGGCTCACAGGTTACACTGCGGAAGAGGTCCTTCAGGTATCCGCCAGATGGCGGGAAATCATCCATCCCGATGACCTGTCGTCCGTGAAGATGGCCTTCCGGAGCGCGGTGGGGGAGCAAAGAAAGGTCCTGCGCGTCGAATATCGCATATTGCACCGCGACGGCGAATATCGGTGGTTTGAGGACAGGCGCCAGCTCATATACAACCCGGACGGATCGCTCGATCACGTGGACGGTCTCCTTCTTGACATCTCGGAACAGAAGCGCGTGGAAAAGGAGCTGCGCGCGTCGAACGAGGCGCTTAATGCCCTGATCGAGTCATCGCCGCTTGCCATCATGGCCATCGACAAGCAGGGACACGTCACCCTGTGGAATCCCGCCTCGGAGAAGATGTTCGGATGGACGAAGGAGGAGGTGATCGGGCGTCTCAACCCGGTCGTGCCCGAGGAGAATATCGCGGAGTTCCACAGTATCCGCGAGCAGGTGTTGCGTGAAGGGGGATTCTCCGCGATGGAGCTTGGACGGCAGAAAAAAGGAGGTGTCCCGATCGGGATCAGCCTGTCCACTGCGCCGATGCGGGATGCCCAGGGAAACATCACGGGGATCATGTCCGTCATGGAAGACATCACGGAGCGCAAGCGGATCGAGGAGGCCTTGCGCCAGAGCGAGGAGCAGTTCCGGCAGGCGCAGAAGATGGAGGCGGTAGGAAGGCTGGCCGGCGGGGTCGCCCACGACTTCAACAACCTCCTGACGGCGATCCGGGGCTACTCCGATCTGCTGCTGCTTCGTCTCGACGCCTGCTCCCCGTACCGGAAGGACGTGGAGGAGATCCACAAGGCGGGAGAGCGCGCCTCGACGCTGACCCAGCAGCTGCTCGCGTTCAGCCGTAAACAGGTATTGCAGCCGAAAGTGCTGGACCTGAACGAGGTGGTCGCGGGCATGGAGGAGATGCTCGGACGCATGATCGGCGAGAACATCGATCTGATCACGGTGCTTCGGCCGGACTTGTGGAGCGTCAAGGTGGACAAGGGCCAGCTCGAACAGGTGCTCATGAACCTCGTGGTGAATGCCCAGGACGCCATCGATGGCAGAGGGAAGGTCACGGTCGAGACGGGCAACGTGTTTTTGGACGACGATTACGTGTCCCTCCATTCGGTCGTGACGCCGGGCGCGTATGTCATGCTCGCGGTAAGCGACACGGGGAGCGGCATGGACGACGAGACCACGGCGCGCCTTTTCGAACCGTTTTTCACCACCAAGGAAAAAGGAAAAGGTACGGGACTCGGCCTTTCCACCGTCTACGGCATCGTCAAGCAAAGCGACGGGTACATCTGGGTGTACAGCGAACCCAATCAGGGATCGGTGTTCAAGATCTACCTTCCCCGTCACGAGTCCCCGTCCTCCGTGGAAAATCCGGAACGGTTGCCTGCCGACTCTCCCCGGGGGCATGAGACCATTCTGCTCGTGGAGGATGAGGTGCTGGTGCGGGTGCTGGTGCGCGATGTTCTCACGGGGCACGGGTACAGCGTGCTGGAGGCGAAGGACGGAGCCGATGCGATGGGAATCGCCGTGTCCCACCGCGGCCCGATCCACCTGATGATCGCGGACGTGGTGATGCCCAACATGGGAGGCCCGGAAGTGGCGGTATCCCTGGCGCCCCTGCTGCACGACATGAAAGTCCTGTTCATGTCGGGGTACACCGACGAAGCCATCGCGCAGCGCGGTATTCTTCGCCCGGGGACCAGTTTCCTTCAGAAACCGTTCCGGCTAGACTCCCTGCTTCGCAAGGTCCGCGAGGTACTGGACGGGTAGCGGCCGCGGAAAAATGCGGTATGCTGGGGGTCACGCCGCAAGGCGCGACTCCCGTTTTTTTTCCCGGGGTGTGGGGAGGCCGGCTTATGCTGATCGGGTTCCACGGCGTCGTACCGGTATGCCACGACAGCGTGTTCGTGGCAGAAGGGGCGATGGTGATCGGAGATGTGGAGATCGGAGCGGAATCCAGCGTCTGGTATCACACCGTCATCCGGGGGGATATTCGCCGCATCCGGATCGGGCAGCGGACCAACGTGCAGGACCACAGCACCCTGCACGTCACAAGGAGGGATCCGCTCGATGTGGGGAACGAGGTCACCATCGGCCACGGGGCCGTGGTGCACGGTTGCACGGTGGAAGACCTCTGTCTCATCGGGATCGGGGCGGTCGTGCTGGACGGAGCGGTAATCGGGAGGGGAAGCGTGATTGGAGCGGGGGCTGTCGTGCCCCCCGGGACCGCTGTCCCGCCGCACTCCCTCGTGCTGGGAGTTCCCGGGAAAGTGGTGAGGAATCTCGGCCCGGGATCAGTGGACGGGAATCGGGTCACCGCGGTGAACTACGTGGAACTGGCCAGGGCCTACCGGAAAGGATAAGGAGAGTGGTGATGGGACGCGTCAGCGAGATCTGGGAGGGAGACCGGCTGATCCAGGACTTCGGGATGAAGCTGCTCGAGACCCGGGAAGGGTACGCGAAGGTTTCGGTGGAGGTGAAGGAGCGATTCCTGAACGCCCACGGGATCGGGCACGGAGTGCTCCTCTTCGCCGTCGCGGACGCGGCGTTCGCCCTCTCGGTAAACGCGGAGATCGACGCGGTGGGGGTCCAGTGGAGCATCAACGTCTTCCGCGCGGCGAAGCCGGGCGAGGAGGTGATCGGGGAGTCGAGGATCATCCACAGGGGCCGTCAGTCGATGGTCTGTGAGCTTACGGTCACCGCCGGGGACGGCCGTATCCTCGCCCGAGGGCAATCCACCGCCCTTCCCGTCGGGCGCGGATCGCACAAGGGTTCGGCGCCCCCGGACGTCAGGAAGGAGTCCCCCCCCACCGCGGAATAGCGGCGAGGCGGGGCATGCCCCCGGTAGCTTTCAGGTCGTTCCCGCCAGGATCGCCTCGCGCTCGCAGACCTTGGGCTGTTCGGCGGCGAGATAGTCGCTCACCCGAATCCGCACGATCTCCCGGTGGGTCCCCGCGGTGAAGACGATCTCCTCGTTCCCCGTGAGTTCGTGGGACACGAGCACCGGGATGTTGTAGAGGGACCCGAAGATCGGCATCGCCCCGATGTCGCAGTCGGTGAACAGGGGAGAGAACTCCGCCTCGCTCGCGAGGCGGATCTTCTTCGCTCCGAGGCATTCCTGCATGCGCTTCAGGTCGACCCGCTCCGTCGCGGGGACGACCGCCATCCAGATCTTCCCGTCGACATTGACGATCACCGACTTGGCGAAGGAGTTCCCCGCCACGTGCGATGCCTGGGCAGCCTGCTGTGCGGTGAATGCCTCGGGGTGCGTTTTTGTCCGGAACGGGATCTTGCGGTCCTCGAGGAACCGGGCAAGATTCTGCGGGATGCTCATCGGAATCCTCCTTGGCCGATAAAGGTTCACCGCGACCGATGCGTTGCTTGTGTTACGGGTTGGCGAAAGAGTGGACGAATGACTGGCCTGCAACCGGTTCCAGTATACCGCAAATCCGGCGGGCGGGGAAAATTCCCCCGCGACGCGGGGGATCAGTGTCCGGGGGGCGGGGGGCCGTTCTGGTGATCCGGCCGTCGCATCAGGAGGACGAAAGGAAGGACGCACACCATGAGAACGGAGAGGATCCAGAAGGCGTCGTTGAATCCCATCGCCGTCGCCTGCCGGACGACCTGCCCGTAGATCATCTTCATCGACATCCCCTCGGCGACGGCCCCCGGGATCCCTCTTCCCTCCAGCATCGACTGTCCCCACCCCACGGCGTCCCGGAAGCCCCGATCGAACCAGGTCAGGTGTTCCATCAGGTGGCTCTGGTGGAACTGGGCCCTGCGGGCAAACATGGTCGTGGAGAATGCCACCCCGACCGATCCCCCGAGGTTCCGGAGCAGGTTGTAGATGGAGGTCGCGTTTCCCATCTGGGGCTTGGGGATCGAAGAGAGGGTGAGGGTCGTCAGCGGGATGAACAGAAGTCCCATCCCGATCCCGAGGTAAATCCGCGGCCACATGAGGGATTCGAAATCCGCCGCGAGGTTGAACCCCGCCATCTGCCGGGTGGAAAAGGCGCACACGAGGATCCCGAGCGCGAGCAGATACTTCGGGTTCTGCTTCACGATGAGCTTTCCCACGACGGGCATCGTGATGAGCGTGGCGACCCCGCCGGGCGAGAGCACAAGGCCCGCGAGCGTTGCCGTGTACCCGAGAAGGATCTGTGCGTACAGCGGAAGGAGAACGATGCTCCCGAGGAGGTTGAAGAAGGCGACGAACATCACCACGTTGCCCGAGGAGAACGAGATGTTTTTAAAGGCGCGCAGGTCGACGATCGGTTGTTCGGCGAAGAAGAGTTCCACGATCACGAACGCGACGAGCGACAGCGCGGAGATCGCGGAGAAGATCAGGATGAAATCGGATTGGAACCAGTCCTCGCGCTGCCCCTTGTCCAGCACGATCTGCAGGGCGCCGATTCCCACCGTCAAAAGCGCGATTCCCCAAACGTCCACGCGGATCTTCTCCGTCCTTCTCATGTAGGGCGGGTCGATGATGAACATCTTGACCATCGCGATGGCAAGGAGCCCGATGGGGATGTTGACGTAGAAGATCCATCTCCACGAAAGCGTGTCCGTGATGTAGCCGCCCATGAGGGGGCCCGCGATCGGGCCGAACATTATGCCGATCCCGAAGAGGGCCATCGCCATCCCGTGTTCCCGAGGGGGGAAGGTCTCCAGCAGGATCGCCTGGGAGATGGGCTGGAGCGCCCCGCCACCGATCCCCTGAAGGACCCGGAAGAAGACGAGCATCCCCAGGCTTGTGGACGCCCCGCACATCAGGGACGCCCCGGTAAACAGGAAGATCGAGAAAATGAGGTACCGTTTCCGCCCGAAGGTGCGGGCGAACCACCCGGTCATCGGGATGATGATCGCGTTGGACACGAGATAGGAGGTGAGGACCCAGGCGGCCTCGTCGATCCCCGCGGAGAGCGACCCCCGGATGTGGTCGAGCGAGACGTTGGCGACGCTGATGTCGATGATCTCGATCAGCGTCGGCAGCATCACGGTGACCGCGACGATCCACTTGCTTACGTTCGTCGTGCCGACCGCGTCGTCGCCCCGGTTTCCCCCGCTCATCAGGCTACCGGACGAGCACCGTGGGCACGACCGACATCCCGATCCGCAGCACGTGTTCCGGGTCTTCCCCCTGCTCGAGCACGATCTTCACCGGGACCCGCTGCACGACCTTGACGTAGTTCCCCGTGGCGTTCTCGGGGGGGAAGAGGGAGAAGGCGGACCCGGTCCCCGCCATGATGCTGTCCACCCTCCCGCGGAACTTCTTTCCCGGGTACGTGTCGATGTGTATGGTGACCGGCTGGCCGGGGTGGATCTTCTTGATCTGGGTCTCCTTGTAGTTCGCCAGGACCCACACGTCCGAAAGATCGGCGACGGCAAGCAACGGCTGCCCGGGGGAGACGACCTGCCCCGCCTCCACCCCCTTGTGGGTCACATACCCGTCGGCCGGGGCGACGACCTCCGTGTATTGCTGGAGCAGATTCGCTTCCGCGAGAGCGGATTCCCGCTGGCGGAGGACGGCGTTCTGCTGCCCCACCCTCGCTTTCCGCTGCACAAGGGAGGCTTCCCGCTGGGCCAGGACGGCCTTCTTCTGGGACAGGAGCGCCTCCTGGGTGGGGATGGCCGCCTCGGCGAATCGAAGTTCTTCCTTCGCGAGGTCGTGGCGGGCCCGGCTCACGGCGAGCTCCGTCTGGGCCTTCTCGAACCGTTCCCGGCTGATCGACTGCCGCTCGAAGAGGTTATCTGCCCGGTCCGCATCCCTCGCGGCCTGGGCGAGCTGCGCCGCGGCGAGGGTCACCCGGGACCGGGCGGCTTTCACGCCGAGCCGCGTCTGGGCGAGCCGGGCCTGTGACGCCACCAGGTCCTGCCGGGCCGCCTGGATTTCCGCCGTCGCTGCGGTGATGTCCGAACGGACGGCGGACAGGTCGGCCGTCGCGGCCGACACGGCGGAATCCGCCGCGGCCACCCGGATGGCGTACGGAGCCGGGTCGATCCGGAGGAGCGGCGTCCCCCGTTTCACCGGCTGGTTGTCCTCGACGAGCACTTCGACGACCGTTCCCTGGATGCGGGCGGAGACCGGGTGGATCCGGCCATCCATGTAGGCATCGTCTGTCGATATGTGCGTCTGGCGGTAGAACCAGTAGAACACGCCGGACCCGACGGTCACGAGGGCGGCGACGACGAACAGCATCATCGCCTTCCTTCGACGGGAGTTTACCGGCGGGACAGCGCCGATTCCGTTTTGCCCCTCACCCATCGTTTTTCTCCTTGCGTCGACTCATTCTCATGACAGGGTATTCTATTCCAAACCGGTTCGGCCGGGGAAACGCCTGATGTCCCCGCGGAGAATCCCCTGGGGTCCCCCGGGGCGCCGCTCCGCGTGCAAGCGGGCGCGGGTCGACGGCCTGCCTCATGTTGTCCTTGGCACGCCGGCTTGCCAGGGGAGCGGGAGCATCGCTGCGAACAGCGCCCCGATGATCGGAAGGAAATTGATCAGATGCACAGCGGTGGGGACGCCGTACCGGTCGGCCACCACTCCCAGGAGCGTCACGCCGATTCCCCCCGTACCGATGGCGAACCCCGCAATGGTTCCGGAAGCGGTCGCCATACGCAGAGGGAAGATCTCCTGCGCCATCACGATGGTAACGGAGAAAGTCGATACGATCGTCGCCCCTACCGCGGCGGCCAGCACGAAAACGGCCCACCCGGTTGCCGAGAGAAACAGGAAAATGAGGGGAACCTGGAGAATCAGCGAGAGAAAGAGCATTTTGCGGTGGCCGATCCGGTCGGCAATCGGCCCGCCGGCCAGCGTTCCCACCGCTCCCGAGCCGAGGAACAGGAACAGGAGAGTGGCCACGAACTCCGGGTTGCGGGTCAGTTCCTCCCGGTAGAGGAACGGGAGAAATGCGGCGAGCCCGAGCTGCGTCCACGAGCGGAACACGACGATCAGAACGATTAGGGAGACGGCGTACATCGGCCGCCTGACGCCGTTGTCGACGGGGGAGGACGCACGCGCGGAGGCCTCGGTGATGCGCTTCCGGATGTGCGGCAAGGCCGGCAGGAAAAGGGCCGCCGCTATCGCCGCGGGGACGAACAGCGCGGACACTCCCGGAAGGCCCCATCGGGAAACGAGGAAAATGGCGGCGGGTGCGCCGATGGCGAACCCGAGATTTCCCCCGACAGAGAAGAAGGACATTCCCGTCGCCCGTTTTACCGAGGTGATGCAGGCGGTGGCCTTGAATCCTTCCGGGTGAAAGGCGGCTGTACCGATTCCCAGAAACGTCACGATGGTGATGAGCCATGGAAAACTCGGGGAATACGGGAGCAGGGCGATGCCGATGCCGGATACGAGGCACCCCAGGGACAGGAGGATCGGGAACGGCCTGCGGTCCGTTACGTATCCGAACAGCGGCTGGATCACGGAGGAGGTCAACTGCGCGGCAAGCAGAATAGTACCGGTGGCAGCGTAGGAGAGGGAGAACTGGTCCTTCAAATACGGCAGGAGCGCGGGGAGGGATCCCTGTACCAGGTCGGTACACAGGTGGCCTAACGAGAGGAGGAAGAGAAGCAGGGGGCCATTGTTCATCGGTAGGTCACGTCGGCGATCGTCTCTTTCCCCAGGAGGAGCATCACCAGCCGGTCCATCCCAAGGGCCGCACCGGAACAGGGAGGAAGCCCGGCCCGCAAGGCGACAAGAAAGTCCGGGTCGACCGGCAATTGCACCCCTGTTTGACGCGCATGGCGGGCAACAAGTTCCCGGAGCCGTTCCTCTTGCTCCCGGGGGTCGGTCAACTCCTCATATCCGTTCACAATTTCGATCCCGGCGACATACCCCTCGAATCTCTCGGCGATGTCGCCGCTCCCCTCGCGTCTCCGGGCCATTCCCGCGAGTGCGGCGGGAAACCCCGTCAGAAAAACGGCGCCCCTGTCGGCAAGTGCCGGCTCGATGACGTCGAGCACGGCCCGGAAGAAGAGGTCTTCCCACGTCTCGGCCGGGCCGGGCCGGATTCCTTTCCCGGTGAGGGCAGCCCGGAGCGTCTTTGCGTTGCCTACGGGAGAGTCGAGGAGTTGCGCGAACGCATCGGAAAGCTCCCACCGCATCCAGCGGCGGGGGAGCGCTATCCGCTGTCCTCCCCGCCGGATCTCCTCCGTTCCGGTCGTTTGACGGGCCAGGTTCCACAGGAGGTCCTCGACGTCCTCCATCACCGCACCGGCCGGCTCCCCCACCCGGTACCACTCGAGCATAGTGAACTCCGGATGGTGCAGGGGAGAGCCTTCCCGGTCGCGGAACACCTTGCCGAGGTAAAAGATGTTTCCCGCTCCCCCCGCGAGGAGTTTCTTCATCGACAGTTCCGGGGACGTGTGGAGATACATTCCGGATGCTTTCCCCCCCGCGTCGGAGACGCTCACCGGGAAAACGTTGGGGTCGATGTTCGGGTACGGCTGCGCGATCGGCGGGTCTACCTCGAGAAAGCCGCGCTCGCGGAAGAACGCACGCGTCGATTCGAGAATGCGGGAACGCCGGGTAAGCGTATCCCAGGAAAGCTCGCCTTTTGCCAGTCTGCCCCAAGTCATGGAAAGGTTGCTGCCGTCTCCCTGCCCGCGTTTCCCGGAACGGGTGATTTCCCTATCCTATGCCATTCCCCCCCCGGGGCGAAAGGGCGCCCGGTGGATATGGGGCGGGAATCCGTGCAAAATGGAGAAATCCGGAAAACGGGATGGACTCGGCGGGGCGGGAAAAAGGTTCGATGCAGATGGGCTATTCTGTCCCCTCGGGTCGTTCCAGGAAGTCCTCGATCTGGCGCATCAGAAGAGGGTGTCCAACCGCATGGCTGCGCTCATGATAGGCATCTCGCTCGTGGCGGCGGCGATGCACTACCGAGGGGTGCACCCCTAAGAAGAAGCGGGACCACGAAACCGGGAGAGAGCTGGATGGGAAAACACATGGTTTTCACGGGCGGCGGCCACGTCCACCTGACGGCGTT
>Ga0210060_1000245_pt1 | contig 26121 bp, 24 predicted proteins | sample Joice_CattailNLB_FD_184871 | JGI IMG/M metagenome (GOLD analysis project Ga0210060, IMG submission 184871) | Wetland microbial communities from San Francisco Bay, California, USA, that impact long-term carbon sequestration - Joice_CattailNLB_D2... | ecosystem: Environmental > Aquatic > Marine >...
TCTTCGCATGGCTGCAATGGAAGCGGCGTTTACTCGTTCGCTGGGAGTACTACGTGAGCAACTTCCTTGGATTCGTCGAGCTCGCCTGCATCACCATGCTCCTTAAGCGAATTTGAGATAGGTTCTAGTGACGTGCTGACTTCGTGAGGAAAGAATCGCCATGAAACTGGCTGACAAAGTATGCGTTGTGACGGGCGGCGGCCGCGGCATCGGACAGGCGCTCGCCACGCGCTTCGCTGCCGAGGGCGCGCGCGCGGTCGTGGTCGCCGATCTCGCGCTGCCGCAGGACCAGGGTATCGCCTGCGACGTATCGAAGGAAGAAGAGATCACCCGGCTCGTCGAGACGGTCGTCGCCCGGCACGGCCGCATCGACCTGTTCTGCTCGAACGCGGGCATCATCGAACGCAGCGGGCTCGAGGCACCGCTCGATGCCTGGCGGCGCACGATGGACGTCAACTTCATGGCGCATCTGTACGCGGCGCGCGCGGTCGTTCCGCATATGCTCGCGCAAGGCGGCGGCTACCTGCTGCAGACCGCGTCCGCGGCGGGCCTGCTCATGCAGGTCGACTCCGCGACCTATACGGTATCGAAGCATGCCGCGGTGGCCTTCGCCGAATGGCTTTCGGTCAACTATCACGACCGCGGCATCCGCGTGTCCTGCCTGTGCCCGCAGGGCGTGCGCACGCCGATGCTGCTCGGCCCGCGCGGCGACCGAAAATCCTTCCTCCTCGAAGGCTCGGTGTCGGCCGAGCACGTCGCGGAGTGCTGCGTCAGGGCGATCGAAGCGGAGACCTTTCTCGTCCTGCCGCACCCCGAAGTGGCCGACTACGAGCAACGCAAGACGACGGACCGCGATCGCTGGCTCGGCGGGATGCGCCGCATGAAGGCGAAGATCGACGCGGATCCGGCGCTCCAGGGGCGCGACTGAGCTGCGACGGGAAGGCACGACGTGAAAGTCCTGCACGCACTGCGCCTGCTGCTCGATGTACTCGGCGCGCTGTTCCTGGGCATGATCGCGATCGCGCCGCTGGTGTACGGGGTGCTGCCGTACGAGGGCTTGAAACGACTCGGCACGATCCCCTTCTACGGTCTGCTTGCCGCCGCGGTGGTGCTTTGGGCGTGGCTGGTCGCGCGCAACGTCCCCGCCGATTCACGACAGACGCCGCGCACGCCCGCCGCACGGGATTGATATCATCGGTGGCTTGCGGCGTGCAGGCGCGCGCCGCGCCGCCGTACAACTCACCCTAGCGATTGGAGAACAGAACATGGACGAGCTGCGTTCATTCATGAACTTGTTCGAGGCTTCCGAGTGGAAGTCCTTTCTTTCGACCGCCTCGAGCATTGTCCTGATCCTGGTCCTCGCGGCCGCTTTACGCGCAGTGGCCCACCGGCTGATCCGCAGCTTCCGCGAGGCAGTGCAGCGCCGCGCCGACGATCCGGGTCGCGCGCAGCGCATCGAGACCCTCGGCCGCACGTTCCGCTATATCGTGACGGTCGTCATCGCGATCGTTGCCGGATCGCTGATCCTCGGGGTGCTCGGCATCTCGGTGGCACCGATCCTCGCAGCCGCCGGTGTCGCCGGCATCGCCGTCGGCTTCGCCGCACAAAGCCTGATCAAGGACTACTTCCACGGGTTTTTCTTTCTGCTCGAAGACCAGATCCGCCAGGGCGAAGTCATCCAGATCGCGGGCATCGGCGGCCTGGTCGAGGCGATGACGCTGCGCTACGTGCGGCTGCGCGATTTCGACGGCCACGTGCATTTCGTGCCGAACGGCGAGATCACCGCGGTCACCAACCGAACGCGCGATTTCGCCCAGGCAGTCGTCCGCGTTGGCGTCGCCTACCGCGAGGACGTCGAGGAAGCGCTCGCGGTGATGAAGGAGGTCGGACACGAGATGCGCAAGGACCCGGTGTTCGGCCCCAACCTCGCCGACGACATCGAGATCATCGGCGTCGACGAGTGGGGCGATTCCTCGGTAAACCTGGTCTGCAGGCTCAAGATCGTGCCGCCGATCCAGCAGTGGACCATGCGCCGCGAGTTCCTCAAGCGGCTGAAGAAGGCCTACGACGCCCGCGGCATCGAGATTCCGTTCCCGCACCTCACCGTGTACGCCGGCGAGCTGAAGGACGGCAGCGCGCCGCCGTTTCGCGTCAGCGGGCTGCTGCCGACGCAGTGAGGAGAAAGGGGTCAGACCCCTGTGGATAAGTCCTTCAACTCGCCAAGCTAGTCGTTGGCCTTATCCACAGGGGTCTGACCCCGTCGTGCGTCCCAAGCGGAGAGAATGGCGTGTATGCGCGCCACGCCGTCGGTCAGCGCGGCCGGGCCGGGCTGCAGGATTTCGGCCGACTTGATCTCGTGCAGCTCGCCGTCGCGCACCGCCGGGATGCCTTCCCAGCCGGGTCGTGCCCGGACGCGCTCGGGACGGAACTTTTTCCCGCACCAGGAGCCGAGGATCAGGTCCGGAGCGCGACACAGGACCTCCTTGCTGTCGGCGATCGTGCGGCCGGCGGCGCCCTGCGAGTGCGAAAGCTCGGCGAAGACGTCGTCACCGCCGGCGATCGAGACCAGCTCGCTCACCCAGCGGATGCCACTGATCATCGGCTCGTCCCACTCTTCGAAGTACACGCGCGGCCGACGCGCGAAGCGCGCGGCCGCGGCACGAATGCGGTCCAGATTGCGCTCGAGGCGGGCGACGAGCCGGCTTCCCTTGGCGCCGGCGCCGACCATGGCCGAAAGCGTGAGGATCATCGAAAGGATTTCGTCGACCGAGCGCTGGTTGAAGATCATCACGTTGAGACCGGCCTTCGCCAGATCGCGCGCGATATCGGCCTGCAGGTCCGAAAATCCGAGCACCAAATCCGGCGCAAGCGCGAGGATCTTGTCGGTCTTCGCCGAAAGAAAGGCCGACACGCGGGGCTTTTCGCGGCGCGCCTCGGGCGGGCGCACCGTATAGCCGGAAACGCCGACGATGCGGCTCTGCTCGCCAAGCAAGTACAGCGTTTCGGTCGTCTCCTCGGTGAGGCAGACGATGCGCTCCGGAAAACGTGCCGGCATGTTTCGAAATCGGGGGATGCGCTCAGGATATCATTCGCCGCATGGGACCTCTTCAAGGCATCAAAGTCCTCGAATTCGAGGCGATCGGACCGGGCCCGTTCTGCGGCATGGTGCTCGCGGACCTGGGCGCGGACGTGCTCGTCGTCGACCGGCCGAGCGACCCGGGCCTCGGGCTCGGCCGTGGACGCAATGTCGAGGTGATGATGCGCGGCAAGCGCTCGCTGACCCTCGACCTGAAATCGCGGGACGGCGTCGCGGCGGCGATCGAGCTGGCGACGCACGCCGACGCCCTGATCGAGGGCTTCCGCCCAGGCGTCATGGAGCGCCTCGGGCTCGGGCCCGACGTGCTGCTGGCGAAGAACCCGAAGCTGGTCTACGGGCGCATGACCGGCTGGGGCCAGGACGGGCCGATGGCCGCGCGCGCCGGCCACGACATCAATTACATCGCACTCTCCGGGATGCTCCATGCGATCGGCCGCACGGGAGGTCCGCCCACGCCGCCGCTCAACCTCATCGGCGATTTCGGCGGCGGCGGCATGCTGCTCGCGCTCGGGATTGCCTGCGCCCTGGTCGAGACCAGCCGTTCAGGCAAGGGCCAGGTGGTCGATGCGGCGATGGTCGAAGGTGCCGGACTGCTCGGCGCGATGTTCTCGGGGATGCTCGCTTCGAACCGCTGGAACGAAAAGACGCGGGGCGTGAACCTGCTCGATTCCGGCGCACCCTGGTACGACGCTTACGAGACCAAGGACGGCAAGTACGTATGCATCGGCTCGATCGAGCCGAAGTTCTACGCCGATCTGCTCGTGCGCCTCGGCCTGGACAAGGAAGCGCTGCCCGCACAGATGGACGTCGCGCAGTGGCCGGTGCTGCGCAAGCGCTTCGGCGAAGTGTTCCGCAGCAAGACGCGCGACGAATGGTGCAAGGTTTTCGAGGGATCGGACGCCTGCTTCGCGCCGGTGCTTACGTTCAGCGAAGCGCGCAGCCACCCGCACAACCTCGCGCGCCGCGGCTACGTCGAGGTCGCGGGGATCTCGCAGCCGGCGCCGGCACCGCGCTTTTCGCGCACCCCCGGCGCTGTCTCGCGCAAGCCGCCCGAGCGCGGCGAAGGCGGACGCACCGCCCTCGCCGACTGGGGCTTCGACACGGCGGGCATCAAGAAGCTGACCGCCCAAGGCGTCGGCTTCAGAGACTGAGCCGCTGCGCGCCGCGGCTCTACCGCGGCTCAGTGCTTCATCGCACCGGGATGCCCGGCACCGCCGGGCCCCATGGCACCGAGGCCGCCGACGGCGTACTCGGCCTTCACCTCGCCCGCCTTCTCGAATTTCAGCGTCACCGGGATCGTCTCGCCCTTTTTAATCTGGCGCTTGATGTCGACGAACATCAAATGCGCGCCGCCCGGCTTCAGCACGAACTTTCCGTTGGCGGGAATATCGAACGCCGGTACCTGCTGCATCTTCATCACGCCGCCCTCATGCACGTGCACGTGCAGCTCGACGCGCTCGGCGACGGGCGAAGCGGCGCCCAGCAACCGATCGGGCGCCGCGCCTTTATTGCTTACGGTCATGAAGCCACCGGCGACCTTGGCGCCGGGGGCCGTCGCACGCATCCACGGTTGATCGATGCTGACCTGCGCCAGCGCGGGGCTCGCCGCAAAGGCGAGGACCAGTAAAAGCTTTCTCATTTCGCATGCTCCTGAATGTCGAAAACGGATCGCCGGGCGAACCCTTACGGGCAGCAACCGACAAGAAATTGCTTCGTACGCTCAGGCTGCAGGCGGTGCGCGCGGCGCATGCGCGGCGTCACGCCGCGTGCGCTCGATGAAGGCAACGCGCGGCGCGTGCGCCGGCGCATCGCTGGCAGGACGCAGGAACGCGCCATCGATCCCGCCGGCCGACGGCGCGGCCGCGGCCAATGCCTGGGCGCAGGACGCACAGTCGTGCGGTGCACCCGTGGGCAGGCTGGGCCCGTTTTCCCCGCGCGTAGAGCAGAGCTGAGCCTGGCCGGCCGCCTGCGCGAGCGTCATGCCTGCATGCACGCTCCAGCCCGCCACCCAGAGCAGGGCCGCGAACCAGACCACGGCGAGCCGCAGCGCGCGACGCATGCGCGATGGTCGAATCATCACGGCGCTGAATCCTTGCACCCGATCAAGCGCGCTTCGCAAGGGTGCGATTCTCTGCCTCCTGCAGCTGGCGCCAGAATACCTTGCCGGTCGCGGTCTTGGGCAGTTCGTCGACGAACTCGACCACCCGCGGCACCTTGAACGCCGCCATGTGGTCGTGTGCCCAGGTGGTGATGTCCTGAGGCTTGACGCGTTCACGCGCCGCCGGCTCGAGCACGATGAGCGCCTTGACGGTCTCGCCGCGGTAAGGATCACGCGTACCGATCACGCAGGCTTCGAGGATATCGGGGTGCGCGTAGAGCATCGCCTCGACCTCGGCAGGCCAGACCTTGAAGCCCGAGGCGTTGATCATGCGCTTCAGGCGGTCGGTGATGAAGAAGTAGCCTTCTTCGTCGTAGTACCCCAGATCGCCCGAGCGGAAGAACGTCTTGCCGTCGTGCTTGAGAAAGGCCTCCGCACTCGCCGCCGGCTGCTTCCAGTAGCCCATGAAGATCTGCGGTCCGTGCATCACCAGCTCGCCGATCTCGTTCGGCCCGAGCTCGCGCTTGGTCTCCGGATCGAGCACGCGCGCGTCGGTGTCGAAGATCGGGATGCCGGCGCACTGTTGCTTCGGCCGGTGCGGCGGGTTGACGTGCGTGGGCGCCATCGTTTCCGAAAGACCGTAGCCCTCGATGAATTCGAGGCCGAGCCGCGCCGCGAGCTTCTTGGCAAGCGCCTCGGGCATCGCTGCGCCGCCGCCGCCGAGCGTATTGAGCGAGGACAGGTCGTACTTCTCGAGGTTCGGGTTGCCCAGAAAGTCGACCATCATCGTGGTGATCGCGGTGAACGCCGTCACCCGAGCCCGCTCGATCTGCATTGCCGCGCATTCGCGATCCCAGCGCGTCATGACCACCATCTTGCCGCCGAGCTGGATCGGCGTGTTCATGCCGGCCTGCATGCCGGTGACATGGAACATCGGCAGTACCGCGAGCACCGCCGCACCGCTCGATGCGTTGCGCCAGTGACAGGACGCGGTGCTCGTCGCCAGCACCGTCGAATGCGTGTGCATACAGCCCTTGGGCTTGCCGGTGGTCCCCGAGGTGTACGGCATGACCGCGAGGTCGTCGGGGCCTGCAAGCGCTGCGTCCGGCACGAGCGCCGCGGCCATGATCGTCGACCACGGCGTGACGCCGTCGGTCCGTGCGATTGCCGCGGGCGCGCGCACGAACTCGGGCAGCGGCAGGTCGGTATGCGCGGGGAGATACTCGGCGTGCGCGCCGACGATTGCATGATCGAGAAACCCCGGACGGACGAGCGGCGTTGCCCGCGGCGCGAGTTCCTGCGTCGTCACCAGCACCCGGGCGCCGGCGTCCTCGACGTAGTGCTCGAGCTCCTCGGTCAGATTCATCGGGTTGACCGGGACGACCACCGCATCCGCGCGCAGGATGCCGTAGTAGCCGACGATGAAGTGAGGGCCGTTCTGCGCGTAGAGCAGGACGCGGTCGCCTTTGTTCACGCCGCAGCGCTGCTGCAACCAGCCGGCGAGCGAATCGACCTCCCCTTGCAACTGCGCGTAGGAAATCTCTCGGCCGTAATAGTCGATCGCGGCTTTGCTCGGGTAGCGCGTCGCGCTGACTTCGAGGTTGTAATGGATGCTGGTGCGCGGCACGGCCAGCGTTTTCGGCACGAACGGGGGCCAGTGCGCAAAGTGTCGCGTAAACGTCGCCATGGGTCGAGTCGGGTCTGCGGCCTCAGCCGACGAGAAATTTCCTTACCGCGCGCTCGTTCCAGCGCATGCCGAGACCGGGCTGCGTCGAGACCAGGACATGGCCCTTGTTCAGTGGTGCGGGCGCTTCGAGCACCGGGTCGGCCCAGTCGACGTACTCGAGCCAATGCGCAGTCGGCGTCACCGCGAGCAGCTGGCAGCTCGTCTCGGGGAACAGATGACTCGACATCTCGACGCCGGCGGCCTGCGCGAGCGCCGCAGCACGCATCCAGCCGCTCACGCCGCCGATGCGCTGCGCGTCCGGCATCACATAGTCGCAGGCGCCGGCGGCGAGCGCCTGCGCCATCTGCTCCGGACCCATGAAGTTCTCGCCGATCTGGATCGGCGTGGCGACCTCGCGCGAGATCTTCGCGTTGCCGGAAAAGTCGTCCGCACGCGTGGGCTCCTCGATCCAGGCGACCCCGCCTTCGTCGTCGATCATGCGCCCGCGTTTGATCGCTTCGGCGACGCTCAGGCCCTGATTGAAGTCGATCATCAGGGTAATCGTCGGACCGATCGCTTTCTTCACCGCGCGCAGCGCCTCGATATCCTCTTTCGCGGTCGCACGACCCAGGCGCAGCTTCACCGCCGAGAACCCTTCGGCGACGAGCGCTTCGGCTTCTCTCAGCAAGGGCTTCAGCGGCTGAATGCCGAGCCCCTTGGAGTTGTACGCGAGCACCGGGCGCGGCGTGCCGCCCAGCAAGCGCACGACCGGCTGGCCGAGCCCCTGGCCGAGCGCATCCCAGGCCGCCATGTCGATCCCCGAGATCGCGAAGAGCACGATGTTGTGCACGCCGAGGAGCGTGTACTTGGCGCGCAGCGTCCGCTCGATGGTGAACGGCGCCAGGACCTCGCCCTTGATCATGGCGGCCATGGCCTCGACCAGCGCTGCCATCGGCCTGAGATGAGGCTCACCGATGCCGAACAGGTACGAGCGTCCAGTGATGCCGCCGTCGGTCTCCAAATCGAGCAGCAGCAGCGGCGCGATGGTGACCGCGCCGGTCGCGGTTGCGAGCGGCCGCTTCATGGGCACCGCGACCGCGCGCGCACGCAGGCCACGGATCTTCAGCTTGTCGAGCTTCATGCCAGGCCTTTCGGCTTTCCCGCCAGGCCCCAGATCGAGGCCGGCGCAGCACGTGGATCGCGTGGCCGCCAGCGCCCCGATTCGACCTGATGCAGAAAGCTCTCGAGCAACTGATTGAACAGTGCGGGTTCCTCGAGATTGATCCCATGGCCGCTCATCGGCAGCACCGCCAGGCCCGCGCTGCGGATGCAGCGTTTCATGAGCAGGTTCGCCTCGAGCGCCGGCTCCTCCTCGTCGCCGAGCATGATGAGCGTCGGCGTCTCGATCGCCTGCATCTCGGCGGTGAGATCGTAAAGCGACGGGCGCCTGCCCTGGTAGCCGCGCATCGTGTTCGCCGAGCCGAGCGCGGAGTGCTCGCCGAGCTGCCGGATGTACTCGGCAAAGCTGCGCGGGTCCTTGTTCTGCAGCTGCACGCGGGTCGGGCCGTGCCCGTAGGTCGCCGCAAAATGATCCATGCCCTTTTCGAGGATCAGCGCCGCATTCGTCTCGCTGGCCTTCTGGAAGTCGCGGTAGTGCGCCGGGTGCGCGCCGTAGGCACCCCCGGCGATGGTGAGCGACAGGGCCCGCTTGCCGTAGCGGATGCCGAAATGCAGCGTCGCGAACGCACCCATCGACAGTCCGACGATGTGGGCACGCTCGATCTTCAGCGCATCGAGCACGCAGCGGATGTCGTCGCGTGCACGCGCCTGCGAGTAGCGCTCGAAGTCCTCGGGCACCTCCGACGGCGGGTAGCCGCGTGCGTTGTAGGTGATGCAGCGGTAGCGGCGCGAGAAATGACGCACCTGTGGCTCCCAGCTGCGGCAGTCGCCGGCGAATTCGTGGACGAAAACGATCGGCGTGCCGCTGCCGGTTTCTTCGGTGTACAGCTTTACGCCGTCGTCGGTGGTGACGTGGGACATGCGGGATCTTTCCGTCGATTGACTTGCGGATGCTTCGCCCGGTCGCGGCGACTGCCGCGCGCTACTGTTTGCTGTCCTCGGGCCCCGGTGCGGCCTGCTGCTCGCTGCTCTCTGGTCCTGGTGCGGACTGCTGGTCGCTCCCCCGGGCTTCGGGTGCCTGCTGCCGATCGCCTTCGGCTTCGGGGGCAGCCTGCTGATCGCTGCTCTGCGGTGCCGGTGCGCTGTCCTGCTCGCTGCTTTCGGCTGCCGGTGCGCCAGTCTGCTCGCTGCTCTCGGGACCCGGTGCGGCCTGCGCGACCACGACCTGGCCTCGGAGCATCGGGTCGCAGGCGAGCGTCGCGTAAGGCGCGTCGCAGTGCGCAGCCGCCGCCCGCGCCGTCAGGCATGCAACACAGAAACCCAGCCTGGCGAAAATGTCGCCCAGCTCTCGCACCGTCATCTTGCGACCCGTCACTGGCTCCTTCGCAGCCGCCAATGTTACTCCAGGAGACCGATCGTTGGCGCCGCCCGGAGGTTGCTATCATCGCGAACCACATGGACGACCGGCGAAGTTTCATTTCGCGCGCACGATGGATCTGGAACTGAAGGGTAAACGCGCCCTGATTACGGGCGCGTCGAAGGGCATTGGACGCGCCTGCGCTGAGGTGCTCGCCGCCGAGGGTTGCAGCGTGCTGCTGGTTTCTCGGACGGCGGATGCGCTCGAGAAGGCGGCGCAGGAGATCCGCGCCCGCCACGGCGTCGACGCCGAATGGAAAGCGATCGACCTCTCGCAGCGCGGCGCGGCCGAGGAGGTCGCGTCCTGGGCAGGCGAGCTCGACATCCTGGTCAACAACGCCGGTGCGATTCCCGGTGGCGACCTGCTGCGGGTGGACGAGGAAACCTGGCGGCGCGCCTGGGACCTCAAGGTGTTCGGCTACATCAATCTTTCGCGCCAGGTCTACGCCCGGATGAGGGTGCAGCGCAGCGGCGTGATCGTCAACGTCGTCGGCAGCGCGGGCGAAAAGATGAACGCCGCCTACATTACCGGCAGCACCGGAAACGCCGCCCTCGGCGCGTTTACCCGTGCGCTCGGCGGCGCATCGCATGCCGACGGCGTGCGCGTGCTCGGCGTCAATCCGGGGCCGATCGCCACCGATCGCCTGGTCGGGCTGTACAAGCAGATGGCGCAAACGCAGCTGGGCGACGCCTCGCGCTACGAGGAGCTGTTCAAGGGGATGTCGTTCGACCGTCCGGGCAAGCCCGAGGAAGTCGCCTGGACCGTGGCTTTCTTCGCCTCGCCGCGTTCGTCCTACACCAGCGGCTGCATGCTCACCATCGACGGCGGGCAGGTCAGCCGATAAGCCGGCAGCGTGGGCTCGCGCGCGAGCCCGATTTTTTGAACGGAGAGGTCATGCGGGGGGCGTTCGCCACGATGGACGCCGTGCGCGGGCTATCATCCGTCCTCCTCCGTGTTGAGCCTCGAGAACGCCATGAAAGCCGTCGTCTGCAAAGCCTTTGGTCCGCCCGAATCCCTGGTGATCGACGAGCTGCCCGCGCCCAAGCCCGGCGCCGGGGAAGTCGTGGTCGCGGTGAAGGCGGCGAGCGTCAACTTCCCGGACGTGCTCGTCATCCAGAACAAGTACCAGGTCAAGCCGACGCTGCCGTTTTCGCCGGGCAGCGAGATGGCGGGGGTCGTCAAGTCGGTGGGTGACGGCGTAAAGAATGTCAAGCCGGGCGATCGGGTCATCGCCTTCAGCAGCTACGGCGCGTTCGCCGAGGAGTGCCTGGTACAGGCCTCGCGCATCGTGCCGATACCGGACGCGATGGATTTCGTCACCGGCGCGGCGTTCCTGCTCACCTACGGCACTTCGCATCACGCGCTGTGCAATCGTGCCGATCCGAAGTCCGGGGAGACGCTGCTCGTGCTCGGCGCCGCGGGCGGCGTCGGTGTCGCGGCAATCGAGATCGGCAAGATCCTGGGACTGCGCGTCATCGCCTGCGCCTCGAGCGAGGACAAGCTCGCCGTGTGCCGCGCGCACGGCGCCGATGAGACGATCGACTATTCGCGCGAAGATTTGCGCGAGCGCATCAAGGCGCTCACCGCCGGCAAAGGCATCGACATCATCTACGACCCGGTCGGTGGCGCGTATTCCGAGGCGGCGCTGCGCTCGTCCAACTGGCGCGCACGCTTCCTGGTCATCGGCTTCGCGGCCGGCGAGATCCCGAAGATCCCGCTCAACCTGCCGCTGCTGATGGAGCGCTCGATCGTCGGCGTGTACTGGGGCGAATGGACGCGGCGCAAGCCGGACGAATTCGCCGCGTCGGTGCGCGAGCTGATGGGCTGGTTCGTGCAGGGCAAGCTCAAGCCGCATGTCACCGACCGTTTTCCGCTCGAGCGCGCCCCGGAAGCGATCGCGCTGATGGCGGCGCGCAAGGTGAAAGGCAAGGTGGTCGTCACCGTAGGCGATGCCTGAGACGCCCTGCCGCGTTCTGGTACTGGGCGCGGGGGCCCTGGGGGCGTTCTACGGCGCGGTGCTCGCGCGCGCCGGCTGCGCCGTATCGGTCGTCGCGCGCTCCGGAATCGACGACATCCGGCGCGATGGTTACCGCGTCGACAGCCCGCTCGGCGACCTGTCGTTCACGCCGCAGCGCGTGCTTCGCGCCGGCGAGGCGCTCGAAACGCCACTCGACTACGTGCTCCTCGCGCTGAAACTCGTGCCCGGGACCGACCGGATCGAGCTTTTGAAGCCGTTTCGAAGCGTAAAACCGGCGATCGTACTCATCCAGAACGGCATCGCGATCGAGGACGAGGTCGTCAAGGCTTACCCGGACCAGGCGCTCGTCTCCGGTGTTGCCTACGCAGCAGTGAGCCGCGAGTCACCCACGCACATCGTGCACAACTCTAAATTCACGCGTCTGATCCTCGGACCCTGGCCGCGGGGCGCGTCGAATGCTGCAGCCGATCGGCTCGCGGCGCTGGTGAAAGCCGGCGGCGCGAGCGCCGTCGTCACCGACGACATCACCGGCGAACGCTGGAAAAAGTGCACCTGGAACACGGTCTACAACCCGATCTCCGCGCTCGGGGGACTCGGGACCAAGGCAATTTTGTCGGGCGAGGACCAGGCCGCGTTCGTTCGCGGCGCGATCGAGGAAGTGTGCGCGGTGGCGGCCGCGGACGGCCATCCGCTCGCGCCGGATACTGCCGAACGGCAGCTCACCGGCACGTGCTCGCTGCCCGACATCGTCTCGAGCATGGGCCAGGACTGGCTCTCCGGTCGGCCGCTTGAGATCGAACCGATCCTCGGCAACGTCGTTCGCATCGCGCGCCGCCTCGGCGTGGCGATACCCCGGCTTGAAGCGCTGTACGCGCTCGTGCTGATGGCGCAGGCGGGGCGCCCGAACAAGGGGTCAGACCCCTGTGGATAAGTCACGCTGCGCCTTGCCTTCCGACAGCGCTTAAGACTTATCCACAAGGGTCTGACCCCTTTCTGATGCCTCTTATGCCAATCGCCCCCTGGGAACTCGCGTGGTGCGCAGCCGCGGTGCTCGGCGGCTACACGCTGCGCGGCGCGACCGGCTTCGGCGCCGGGCTGATCGTCATCCCGGCCTGCGCGCTGGTGCTGCCGTTCGACCTCGTGATTCCGCTGGTGACGACGATGGGGGTGCTCGCGTCGATCGGACAGACCTGGCGCGAGCGGCGTCTGATCGACCGCGTGGTGCTGCTGCGCCTCGTGCTGCCGACGCTGGCCGGCGCCGCGATCGGGCTGGCGCTGTTTGCCGCGCTCGACGCGCGCGTGCTGCTGAAGGTATTCGGTGGGTTCATCATCGCCTACGCGCTCACCGCGTTCGTCCCGCTTCCCCGCCTGCCGCACACCTCGGGCCTCGCGGTCGCCTATGCCTCGGGCGCGATCGGCGCGCTCGTTGCGACCATCTTCGGCGGTATGGCGGGTCCGTTCTACGCGGTCTATCTCGACGCGCTGAAGCTCGGCAAGGGCGTTTTCCGGGCCACGATGTCTGCCGTGCTGGCGCTGCTCGCGGTGGTGCGGATCGCAGGCTACGGCGGACTGGGGCTGTTCGACCAGCGCGTCGCGGCGCTGCTCATGGTCCTCGTCCCCACGATGGCGATCGCGATGCTCGCCGGCGAGCGACTGCACCGGCACCTGAGCCAGGGACGTTTCGAGCGGGTCGTGGCGCTGGTCCTGATCGCGAGCGGTATCGCGCTGCTTTTCAAGTAGCCGGCGGCGTACCGTCGCCCGGTCCCAGGGGTCGCTGCATGACCACCGTGTCGACCCAGCGACCGAACTTGAAGCCGACCGAGCGCAGCGTCCCGACGCGCAGGAAGCCCGCGCCAGCATGCACGCGGATCGACGGGACATGCGCGCTGTCCCCGATCACCGCGATCAACTGCCGGTAGCCAAGCGCCGTCGCGCGCTCGACGAGCGCCGCAAGCAGCGCCCGGCCAATGCCGCGACGCTGATGGCCGGCGTCCACGTAGATCGAATCCTCGAGTACGAACCGGTACGCGGAGCGAGCCCGGTACGGCGCGCAGTACCCGAATCCGACGACAGCGCCGTCGATACAGCCGACGAAATAGGGAAGCCCGCGGTCGGCAATATCGCCGAACCGGCGCCGCATCGCCTCGAGCGACGGCGCCTCTTCCTCGAAGCTCGCCAGGCCATTCAGGACGTGATGCGCGTAGATCGCCTGCACGGCGGCAAGATCGGCCTCGACCGCGTCGCGTATCAGCAGCTCCTGGGTTCCGGCATTCATGGGCGAACGCTATCACGCGGCGCCAATGAAAAGGGGCGGCACGGGCCGCCCCTTTTCCGGCGCCTGAGCACCGTCGACCTCAGCTCCCCGCAGCGTCCTCGGTGGCCTCGGTCGCGGGCGCCTCCTCGCCTTCGACGAGCAGCTCCATCGGCGGCTCCTCGGCCTGCGCCTTGCGGATCTTGTGATACGCAAGACCGGTTCCCGCGGGAATGAGGCGACCGACGATCACGTTCTCCTTCAGGCCGCGCAGCTCGTCGCGCTTGCCCATGATCGCCGCCTCGGTGAGAACCCGGGTGGTCTCCTGGAACGAGGCCGCCGAAATGAACGAATCGGTCGACAGCGATGCCTTGGTGATGCCGAGCAGCATGTAGAGGAAGGTCGCCGGCTTTTTGTCCTCGGCTTCCACCTTCTCGTTTTCGATCAGCACGTCGGCACGCTCGACCTGCTCGCCCTGGATGAAGCGCGTTTCGCCCGGATCGTCGATCTGCACGCGTCGCAGCATCTGGCGAACGATCACCTCGATGTGCTTGTCGTTGATCTTCACGCCCTGCAGGCGGTAGACGTCCTGCACCTCGTCGATGATGTAGCGCGCGAGCGCCTCGACCCCCAGCAGCCGCAGCAGGTCGTGCGCGTCCACTGCACCGTCGACGATCAGCTCGCCCTTGTTGACCACCTGCCCGTCGTGCACCAGCACGTGCTTGTCCTTGGAGATCAGGTACTCGTGCTCGACCCCCTCGACGTCGCGAATGACCAGTCGCTGCTTGCCCTTGGTCTCCTTGCCGAAGCTGACCGTACCGGTGACCTCGGCGAGCATCCCCGCATCCTTCGGGCTGCGCGCCTCGAACAGCTCCGCGACCCGCGGCAGACCGCCCGTGATGTCGCGCGTTTTCGACACTTCCTGCGGAATCCGCGCGAGTACCTCGCCCACGGAGACCTGCTGGCCGTCGCGCACGGCGATCACCGCACCGACCGGGAAACTGATGTTCACGGCGTGGTCGGTGCCGGCGATCTTCACTTCTTCGCCGGCCTCGTTGATCAGCTTGACCGACGGGCGCTGGCCTTTCGCCGCGGTCGTTCCGCGCCGCTTGGCGTCGATCACCACGAGGGTCGAAAGTCCCGTGACGTCGTCGATTTGCTTGGCGACGCTGACGTTCTCTTCGACCGCCTCCAGGCGAACGGTCCCCGCGTACTCGGAGATGATCGGCCGATGGTGCGGGTCCCAGATGGCGAGTGACTTGCCCGCCTTCGCCACGTCGCCATCGGCGGCGTGGAGCGTTGCACCATAGGGCACCTTGTGCCGTTCGCGCTCGCGGCCGGCATCGTCTGCAACGACGATCTCGCCCGAGCGCGAAATGACCACCTTGTCGCCCTTGGCGTTGCTCAGGTAGCGCATCGCCGGGTTGAAGCGCACCGTGCCGTTGGACTTCGCCTCGACATGGCTCTGCACCGCGGTCCGCGACGCGGCGCCGCCGATGTGGAAGGTCCGCATGGTGAGCTGGGTGCCCGGTTCGCCGATCGACTGCGCGGCGATCACGCCGATCGCCTCGCCCACGTTGACGAGCGAGCCGCGGCCCAGGTCGCGGCCGTAGCAATGCGCGCACACGCCCCAGCGGGTGTCGCAAAACAGCGGCGTGCGAACCTTGACTTCGTCGATGCCGAGACTCTCGATCGTCTCGACATGATCCTCTTCGAGCAGCGTGCTGGCCGGGTAGAGCTCGTCCTGCGTGTCGGGGTGGATCAGCTCGTTCGCGAGGACGCGCCCGAGGATGCGCTCGCGCAGCGGCTCGATCACCTCGCCGCCCTCGATCAGGGCGCGCATCACGACGCCGGCTTGCGTGCCGCAGTCGTCCTCGGTAACCACCAGATCCTGCGTGACGTCGACCAGACGCCGCGTGAGGTAGCCGGAGTTCGCGGTCTTCAGCGCCGTGTCCGCGAGGCCCTTGCGCGCGCCGTGCGTCGAGATGAAGTACTGCAGCACGTTGAGGCCTTCACGAAAGTTCGCCGTGATCGGCGTCTCGATGATCGACCCGTCGGGCTTCGCCATCAGGCCGCGCATACCGGCAAGCTGGCGGATCTGCGCCGCAGAGCCGCGCGCGCCGGAGTCCGCCATCATGTAGATCGAGTTGAAGGCCTCTTCGCGCACCTTCTTGCCATTGCGGTCGATCGTCTCTTCCGTGCCGAGCTGGTCGAGCATCACCTTGCCGACCTGGTCGCCGCAGCGCGACCAGATGTCGACCACCTTGTTGTAGCGCTCGCCCTGCGTGACCAGGCCCGAGGTGTACTGGTTCTCGATTTCCTTGACCTCGGTCTCCGCGGCCTGAATGAGCGCGTGTTTCTGCGACGGCACGCGCATATCGTGCGCGCCGAAGGAAATGCCGGCCGTGGTCGCGAAAGAAAAGCCCGCATTCATCAGCTTGTCGGCGAAGATCACCGTCTCGCGCAGGCCGCAGCGGCGGAACGCGACGTTGATCAGGCGGGAGATCTCTTTCTTCTTGAGCGGCCGGTTGAGCAGCTCGAACGACAAACCTGCAGGCAGAATCTCCGACAGCAGCGAGCGGCCCACCGTGGTGCGATAGCGCTTGATCCGCTCGCTGTGCTCGCCATCGTCGGCGACGTCGACCTCGCGGATCCTCACCCAGACGCTGGCGTGCAGCTCGACCTGGCGCGAGTCGTAGGCGCGCCGCACCTCGGCGAGGTCGGAGAATGACATGCCCTCGCCCTTCGCGTTGATGCGTTCGCGCGTGGCGTAGTACAGACCGAGCACGATGTCCTGCGAAGGCACGATGATCGGCTCGCCGTTCGCCGGCGAGAGCACGTTGTTCGACGCAAGCATCAGCGTGCGCGCCTCCATCTGCGCCTCGAGCGACAGCGGCACGTGTACGGCCATCTGGTCGCCATCGAAGTCCGCATTGAACGCGGCGCAAACCAGCGGATGGAGCTGGATTGCCTTGCCTTCGATCAACACCGGTTCGAAAGCCTGGATCCCGAGGCGGTGCAGGGTCGGAGCGCGGTTCAGCATCACCGGGTGCTCGCGGATCACCTCTTCGAGGATGTCCCAGACCTCGGGCACTTCCTGCTCGACCAGGCGCTTGGCGGCCTTGATGGTGGTCGCCAGCCCGAGCAGCTCGAGCTTGTTGAAGATGTAGGGCTTGAACAGCTCCAGCGCCATCTTCTTCGGCAGGCCGCACTGGTGCAGCTTCAGCTGCGGGCCGACGACGATCACCGAGCGGCCCGAGTAATCCACCCGCTTGCCGAGCAGGTTCTGGCGGAAGCGCCCGCCCTTGCCCTTGATCATGTCGGCGAGCGACTTGAGCGGTCGCTTGTTGGCCCCGGTCATTGCCTTGCCGCGGCGTCCGTTGTCGAGCAGCGAATCCACCGCCTCCTGCAGCATGCGCTTTTCGTTGCGCACGATGATCTCGGGCGCCTTCAGCTCGAGCAGCCGCTTGAGGCGGTTGTTGCGGTTGATCACGCGCCGGTAGAGGTCATTCAGGTCGCTGGTCGCAAATCGCCCCCCGTCCAGCGGCACCAGCGGCCGCAGCTCTGGCGGCAGCACCGGCAGGACTTCCATGATCATCCAGTCCGGCTTGATGTTCGACGCCTTGAAGCCCTCGAGCACCTTGAGGCGCTTGGCAATCTTCTTGATCTTGGCGTCCGACGAGGTGGCCTCGAGATCCTTGCGCAGGTTGTCGATCTCCCGGTTCATGTCGAGCGAGCGCAGCAGCGCACGCACGCCTTCGGCGCCCATCGCCGCGGAGAAGTCGTCGCCGAATTCCTCGACTTTCGCCAGGTAGTCGTCCTCGGTGAGCAGCTGGGCGCGCTTGAGCGGCGTCAGACCCGGGTCGGTGACCACGTAGGCCTCGAAATAAAGCACGCGCTCGATGTCGCGCAGCGTCATGTCGAGCACCAGACCGAGGCGGCTGGGCAGCGATTTGAGGAACCAGATGTGCGCCACCGGGCTCGCGAGCTCGATGTGCCCCATGCGCTCCCGACGGACCTTGGCGAGCGTCACCTCGACGCCGCACTTCTCGCAGATCACGCCGCGGTGCTTGAGCCGCTTGTACTTGCCGCAGACGCATTCGTAGTCCTTGATCGGCCCGAAGATGCGCGCGCAGAACAGCCCGTCGCGCTCCGGCTTGAAGGTCCGGTAGTTGATCGTCTCCGGCTTCTTCACCTCGCCATAGGACCAGGAGCGGATCTTCTCCGGCGACGCAAGTCCAATCTTGATCGCGTCGAATTCCTCGTCCTGCTGAACCTGCTTGAACAGCTCGAGTAGTGCTTTCATCGTTGTCTACTCCGCCCTATGTCAATGACGCTCGAGGTCGATGTCGATGCCGAGCGACCGGATTTCCTTCACCAGCACGTTGAACGACTCCGGCATGCCGGCGTCGATCTTGTGGTCGCCCTTCACAATGTTTTCGTACACCTTCGTACGGCCGGCGATGTCGTCGGACTTCACCGTCAGCATTTCCTGCAAGGTGTAGGCCGCGCCGTAGGCTTCCAGCGCCCAGACCTCCATCTCGCCGAAGCGCTGACCGCCGAACTGCGCCTTGCCGCCGAGCGGCTGCTGCGTGACCAGGCTGTACGGTCCAGTCGAGCGCGCGTGCATCTTGTCGTCGACCAGGTGGTGCAGCTTGAGCACGTGCATGTAGCCGACCGTGACCTCGCGATCGAAAGCCTCTCCCGTACGCCCGTCGTACAACCGCACCTGCCCGGAGACCGGCAGTCCGGCAAGCTCGAGAATCGCGTTGATGTCCGATTCCGTGGCCCCGTCGAACACCGGCGTCGCGAACGGGATGCCCCTGCGCAGGTTGCCGGCGAGCTCGACCAGCGCCTCGTCGGAAAGCTCGCTGAGCGTCTCCTGGCGCCCGCTCATGTTGTAGATGCTCTCGAGGAACTTGCGCATCTCCGCGACCTTGGCCTGTGCCTGCAGCATGTCGCCGATCTGCTGGCCGAGTCCCTTCGCCGCCCAGCCGAGGTGCGTCTCGAGGATCTGCCCCACGTTCATCCGCGAAGGGACGCCCAGGGGGTTGAGCACGACGTCGACCGGCGTGCCGTCGGCCATGTGCGGCATGTCCTCGACCGGTACGATCTTGGAGATCACGCCCTTGTTGCCGTGGCGGCCGGCCATCTTGTCGCCCGGCTGCAGGCGCCGCTTGACCGCGACGTACACCTTGACCATCTTCAGCACGCCCGGCGGCAGCTCGTCGCCCTGGGTGAGCTTTTTCTTCTTCGCCTCGAACATGGCGTCGAATTCGCGCCGCTTCTGCGCCAGAGAATCCTTCAGTCCTTCGAGCTGCGCCGCCGACTCTTCGCTCGCCAGGCGAATGTCGAACCAGTCGTAGCGCTCGATCGACTCGAGGTAGCTCTTGGCGAGCTTGCTGCCCTTGGCCAGGCGCTTCGGCCCGCCGTTCGCGGTCTTGCCGATCAGCAGCCGTTCGAGGCGCTCGAAGGTGTCGGCCTCGACGATCCGCATCTGGTCGGAGAGGTCGGTCTTGTAGCGCTTGAGCTCGTCCGCGATGATCGACTCGCTGCGCGCATCGCGCTCGATGCCTTCGCGCGTGAACACCTGCACGTCGATCACCGTCCCGCTGATTCCGGAGGGAACGCGCAGCGAGGTGTCTTTCACATCGGACGCCTTCTCGCCGAAGATCGCACGCAGCAGCTTCTCCTCGGGCGTGAGTTGCGTCTCGCCCTTTGGCGTCACCTTGCCGACGAGCACGTCGCCCGCCTCGACCTCGGCGCCGATGTACACGATGCCCGATTCGTCCAGGCGCGAAAGCTGCCCTTCCGAGAGGTTGGAAATGTCGCGCGTGATCTCCTCGGAGCCGAGCTTGGTATCCCGCGCGACCACCGTGAGCTCCTCGATATGAATCGAGGTGAAGCGATCTTCCGCGACGACGCGCTCGGAAATCAGAATCGAGTCTTCGAAGTTGTAGCCGTTCCAGGGCATGAACGCGACCAGCATGTTCTGGCCGAGCGCGAGCTCGCCCAGATCGGTCGAGCTGCCGTCGGCGACCACGTCGCCTTTCGCGATCGGCTCGCCCTGGCGCACGATCGGGCGCTGGTTGATGTTGGTGTTCTGGTTCGAGCGCGTGTACTTGCTCATCGGATAGATGTCCACGCCCACGTCACCGGCCACCGTCTCGTCGTCGTTTACCCGCACCACGATCCGGGTGGCGTCGACGTAGTCGACGATGCCACCGCGCAGCGCGATGACGCAGGTTCCGGAATCGATTGCGGCCGTGCGCTCGATGCCGGTGCCGACCAGCGGCTTCTCGGGACGCAGGCAGGGCACGGCCTGGCGCTGCATGTTCGAGCCCATGAGCGCTCGGTTCGCGTCGTCGTGCTCGAGGAAGGGGATGAGCGAGGCCGCCACCGACACGATCTGCGAGGGCGCGACGTCCATGTACTGCACTTCCTCCGGTGATTTCAGCTCGAACTCGCTCATGTAACGGCAGGACACCAGCGTGTCGGTGAGCTGCCGGTCCTTGTCGATCGCCGCGTTCGCCTGGGCGATCACGTAGTTGCCTTCGTCGATCGCGGACAGGAACTCGATGTCGTTCGTCACGCGCCCGTCGTTCACCTTGCGATACGGCGTCTCGAGAAAGCCATAGCGGTTGGTCCGCGCATACAGCGCAAGCGAGTTGATCAGGCCGATGTTCGGGCCTTCCGGCGTCTCGATCGGGCACACCCGCCCGTAGTGCGTCGGGTGCACGTCGCGCACCTCGAAGCCCGCACGCTCACGCGTCAGGCCGCCGGGTCCCAGTGCCGAGACGCGCCGCTTGTGGGTGATCTCGGAGAGCGGGTTCGTCTGGTCCATGAACTGCGACAGCTGTGACGAGCCGAAGAACTCCTTGATCGCCGCGGAGATCGGCTTGGCGTTGATCAGGTCATGCGGCATCAGGTTGTCCGACTCGGCCTGCGTCAGCCGCTCGCGCACCGCGCGCTCGACGCGGACGAGGCCCGCGCGGAACTGGTTTTCGGCGAGCTCGCCGACCGAGCGCACGCGCCGGTTGCCGAGGTGGTCGATGTCGTCCACCTCGCCGCGGCCGTTACGCAGCTCGACCAGGATGCGGATCACTTCGACGATGTCCCTCGGGCTGAGTGTCATGCGCTGCTCGAGCGTCGCCTCGAGCTTGTTGCGGTCGATCCCCTTCGATTTGAGATCGTCGTACATGCGCTCGATGACGCCTTGCGCCGCCTGCTCGTTCGCCACGCCTTCCAGGCTCACCTTGCCGAGCGAGAGCTCGGGCACATTGCCGAAATAGGCGCGTACCTCCGCCTCGACATCGCGCGGCAGCGCAATGCTGCGCAGCCGGATCTGCCAGCTGCTTTCGTTCGGAACGCCGATGCGCCGGTTGAACTTCATGCGCCCCACGGCCGACAGGTCGTAGCGCTCCTCGGCGAAAAACAGGCCGTTGAACAGCGACTCGACCGCGTCTTCGGTGGGCGGCTCGCCCGGGCGCATCATGCGGTAGATCGCCACGCGGGCGGCGTTCATGTCGGCCGTTTCGTCGGCGCGCAGCGTGTGCGAGACGTACGGGCCCTGGTCCAGGTCATTGATGAACAGCGTGCGCACCGCGTCGATCTTCGCCTCGCGCAGCTTGGCGAGCAGCGTCTCGGTAATCTCGTCGTTCGCGTTGGCGATCACTTCGCCGGTCTCGGCATTGATCGCATCGTGCGCGATCGTGCGGCCGAGAATGAATTCGTCGGGCGCCTCGATGCGCTTGATGCCGGCCGCCTCCATGTCGCGGATGTGCTTGACGGTGATGCGCTTGTCCTTCGCCACGATCACCTTGCCCGACTTGTCGGTGATGTCGAACCGCGCCACCTCGCCACGCAGCCGCTCGGGCACCACCTCGAAGCGCACATGGTCGGGCGCGATGTGGAAGCTGTCGAACGCGAAGAACTCCGCGAGGATCCGCTCGGGCGTGTAACCGAGCGCCTTGAGCAGGATCGTCACCGGCATCTTGCGCCGGCGGTCGACGCGGAAGAACACGGTATCCTTCGGATCGAACTCGAAATCGAGCCAGGAGCCGCGGTAGGGAATCACGCGTGCCGAAAAGAGCAGCTTTCCGCTCGAATGCGTCTTGCCGCGATCGTGCTCGAAGAACGCACCCGGCGAGCGGTGCAGCTGGCTGACGATCACCCGCTCCGTGCCGTTGATCACGAACGAGCCCGTGGTGGTCATGAGCGGGATCTCGCCCATGTACACCTCCTGCTCCTTCACCTCTTTGGTCGTCGGCTTCGGCGCCTCCTTGTCGAGAATCACCAGACGGACTTTGGCGCGCAGCGGGCTCGCATAGGTCAGGCCGCGCTGCTGGCACTCGCGCACGTCGAACGGCGGTTCGCCGAGCGAATAGGAGACGAACTCGAGCCGCGCGTTGCCGGAATGGCTCACGATCGGGAAGATCGAGGTAAACGCCGCCTGCAAGCCTTCGTTCTTGCGCTGGCCCGGCGCGACATGCGCCTGCAGGAACGCCGTGAACGATTCGAGCTGCGTCGCAATGAGAAACGGTACGTTCAATACGGACGCGCGCTTCGCAAAGCTCTTGCGGATGCGTTTACGCTCGGTAAGGGAATACGTCATGTGTGCTCCCGGTCGAAGGGCATCACCGCACCTGCGGTGGCGCCAAGGTCAAGGCCAAAGCGTCGCGCGGACTGCGCTGCGGCGCCTTGGCGTTGGCCTCGGTCCGGGCGGCGCGCAGCGCGCCGTCCGGCCTCGGTCATTTGCGCGTTGCCTGTGATCGATTCTCGTGGGTCCAAGTGACCTACTTGATCTCGACTTTGCCGCCGGCGTCGGTGAGCTTCTTGGCGACGGCGTCGGCCTCTGCTTTGGGCACGCCTTCCTTGACCGGCTTCGGTGCGCCGTCGACGAGGTCCTTGGCTTCCTTCAGACCGAGGCTCGTCACCTCGCGCACCGCCTTGATCACGTTTACCTTGTTGTCGCCGGCCGCGGTGAGCACCACGGTGAACTCGGTCTTCTCCTCGGCCGCCGGGGCTGCCCCGCCGCCCGCCGGCGCCGCCACGGCCACGGCTGCGGCCGCCGACACGCCGAATTTCTCTTCCATGTCCTTGATGAGCTGAGACAGCTCGAGGACGCTCATGCTCGAAATCGCTTCAAGAATCTGGGTTCGTTCCATTGTTAACTCCAATACTGTTCAGTGAGGTTCCTGGGTTTCAAACTGTTCCGCCGGGCCATCCGAGCGCTCAGGCGGCCGCGTTTTCCTTCTGGTCGCGCAACGCGGCAAGCGTGCGCACGAATCCGGCCGGCACCTCGTTCATGGTGCGCACCAGTTTCGCGATCGGCGCCTGCATCGTGCCGACCAGCATCGCCAGCAATTCGTCGCGGCTCGGCAAGGCGGCGAGCGCCTTGATGTCCGCCTCGGACATGAGGCTGTTCGACATCACACCTGCCTTGATGACGAAGGACTCGTGCTCCTTGGCGAACTCCGCAAGCACCTTGGCGCCTGCAACCGGGTCGGCGGCAATACCGTAGAGCAGCGGGCCGACGAGCTGGTCGGTCAGCTTCTCGAACGGCGTTCCCGCCACCGCACGCCGCGCGAGCGTGTTCTTCAGCACGCGCAGCGTGAGTCCCGATTGACGCGCCTTGGCACGCAGGCCGGTGACCGCCTCGACATTGACGCCGCGATACTCCGCGATCATCAGCGCCTGAGCGTTCGTGAGCTGCGCGGCGATCCCGGATACGACCGCCTGCTTTTGCTCCAAGTTTTGACTCAAGGCCTACCTCCATGGGCATTCCGCCCCTGGGCGTTGGACACATGCGGGTTCTTGCGAACCCGCCCCTGCGGCGACCTTGCGTCAGGAACCTCACGGAACCTGCACGGGACTGCGGACTCGGACCCACTCAGCGTGGGCTTTGCCGCGCATCCCCTTCGGGTACGCCATCTGCGTAGGGCGACCGCTGCAACCGGCCGATTAAGCGGCTGCGGCATGAATGCCGCCGCCTCCGCCCCTACGGTCTTTGACGGCAGCCGCGTGAACCGTCCGGCGCGCGAAAAACGATCCGCGCGCCGCCGGCTCCTCACGGCGGCCCAAAGTTCCACTGCGCTCACCCCTGCGTCTGCGTTGACAGAGAAGCGAGATCCACCTTCACGCCGAGCCCCATCGTGCTCGACACCGACAGCTTGCGCATGTACACGCCCTTCGCACCGGCGGGCTTTGCGCGGTTCAGTGCGTCGACCAGCGCAGCGAGGTTCTCGCGCAGCTGCTCCGGGCTGAACGAGGCGCGGCCGATCGTGCACTGCACGATGCCTGCCTTGTCGGCGCGGAACTGCACCTGACCCGCTTTGGCGTTTTTCACCGCGCCTGCCACGTCGGGCGACACCGTGCCCACTTTCGGGTTCGGCATCAGGCCGCGCGGGCCGAGTATCTGGCCGAGCTGGCCGACCACGCGCATCGCCTCGGGTGCCGCCACGACGACATCGAAATCGATGTTGCCGGCCTTCACGCGTTCGGCAAGATCCTCCATGCCGACGATGTCGGCACCTGCGTCCTTCGCCGCCTGCGCCTTGTCGCCCTGCGCGAATACAGCGACGCGCACCTTCTTGCCGGTCCCCGCCGGCAGCACGACCGAGCCGCGCACGGCCTGGTCAGATTTTTTCGGATCGATACCGAGGTTCACGGCGGCATCGACCGACTCGTCGAACTTTGCGGTCGCCGAAGCCTTGATCAGCGCGAGCGCTTCCGCAGCATCGTAGTCCTTCGCGCTGTCGACCTTCTCCAACAGCGCCTTCCTGCGCTTCGAGACCGTGGTCATTTACAGGCCCTCCACGACGATACCCATCGAGCGGGCGCTGCCCGCCACCGAGCGCACCGCGGCCTCGAGGTTGGCCGCATTCAAATCGGGCATCTTGACGCGGGCGATCTCCTCGGCCTGCGCGCGCGTGATCTTGCCCACCTTGTCGGTGTGCGGGCGCGGGCTACCGGACTCGATGCCCGCGGCCTTCTTGATCAGCACCGTGGTCGGCGGCGTCTTGATGATGAAGCTGAAGCTCTTGTCCGCAAAAGCGGTGATGACCACCGGCAGCGGCAGTCCGGGCTCAACCTTCTGCGTCTGGGCGTTGAACGCCTTGCAGAACTCCATGATGTTGAGGCCGCGCTGACCGAGCGCCGGGCCCACGGGCGGCGAGGGGTTCGCCTTGCCCGCCGGCACCTGCAGCTTGATGTAACCGACAATTTTCTTTGCCATGCCACTCTCCTGTCGGGTTCAAACGGACGCTTGAGCGTCCTCCCCGGTTCAAAAGGAACCCGACCCCGAGGGGTCAGACCCCGCCTATGCCTTCTCGACCTGTCCGAATTCCAGCTCCACCGGCGTCGAGCGCCCGAAGATCGTGACCGCCACACGCAGGCGGCTTTTCTCGTAGTTGACGTCCTCGACCGTGCCCTGAAAGTCGGTAAAGGGGCCTTCCTTGACCCGCACCATCTCGCCGTTTTCGAACAGAACCTTGGGCTTGGGCTTTTCCACGCCCTCGCGCATCTGGTCCATGATCGCGTCGACTTCCTTCTGTGTGATCGGGGTCGGTTTGTGCGCGCTGCCGCCCACGAATCCGGTCACCTTGTTCGTGTTCTTGACCAGGTGCCAGGTGTCGTCGTTCATTTCCATCTCGACCAGCACGTAGCCGGGGAAGAACTTCCGTTCCGACATGTGCTTCTGGCCACCCTTCATCTCGACGACCTCCTCGACGGGCACCAGGATCTTGCCGAACTTGTCCTGCATGCCGGCACGCGCGATGCGATCCTCGAGCGCGCGCTGCACCGATTTCTCGAAGCCGGAATATGCGTGCACCACGTACCAGCGCTTGCTCATATGGTTCTGCTCGATCTGGACCACTAGGTCTTCTTCCAGCCCAGAATGAGGTCGTAGAGCACCCATTCCAGAGATTTGTCGGTTAACCAAAGAAAAACCGCCATCGCGACGACGAATGCGAACACCGCGGCGGTGGTCTGCATCGTCTCCTTGCGCGTCGGCCAAACCACCTTGCGCACTTCGACGAGGGCTTCCCGCGTAAATCGAACCGCACGCTGCCCCACGTCCGTAAACGTGCTGACCACGAATCCGGCCACCACGCCGCCCGCCACCGCCAGCACGCGCAGCACGATTGCCGCGTCGCTCAGCCAGTAATAGCCCCAGATACCGGCCACCACGAGCGCCACCGCGAGTATCAGCTTGATCTTGTCCATCATCGCGTGTTCAGTCGTTGGCAGGGGCAGAGGGTCTCGAACCCCCAACCTTCGGTTTTGGAGACCGACGCTCTACCAATTGAGCTATGCCCCTTCGGATGCCAGTCGGATGCAACGATTGCCGTCAGCCGTCGGTCCCTTTACTCGATGACCTTGGCCACGACGCCGGCGCCGACGGTGCGGCCGCCCTCGCGAATGGCAAAGCGCAAGCCCTGCTCCATGGCGATCGGCGCAATCAGCGCAACCGTCATCTTGATGTTGTCCCCC
>Ga0210060_1000247_pt1 | contig 26015 bp, 22 predicted proteins | sample Joice_CattailNLB_FD_184871 | JGI IMG/M metagenome (GOLD analysis project Ga0210060, IMG submission 184871) | Wetland microbial communities from San Francisco Bay, California, USA, that impact long-term carbon sequestration - Joice_CattailNLB_D2... | ecosystem: Environmental > Aquatic > Marine >...
GAAATATCCAATTTCCTTCCAAAGAAAATCCACGCTGTTACTGAGTTTGGGTTCTTATTGAAAGTTGTGATATTCATTTTTGGTTACACGATTTCAAGAACAATAATTTAAATAGCAACTTGAGTTAGTTAGTAGATAATAGTTAGTAGATAACGATTACTCCATTCCGAATTGTTTCCGGATATAGTCAAGCATTACATTATGGTATTCAGCAGGCAGTCCATGTCCTGAATAGGGGTAAACGATATACTCCTTGGGGACATTCAACTGGTTGTAGGCAGCAAAATTGGTGTGTGGCGGACATGTCCTGTCCATCAGGCCCACAGACATCAAAACAGGGGCTTTGATCCAGGATGCCAGGTTCTTTATATCGATATAGCTCAGGTTCCTGTAGATCTGTTCTTCTGATATCTCAGGATGCTCCTCAAAATATTGTTTGAACTCAGATCCCGGCCAGACGGCTACCTTGAAATAATCCCTGAAATCTGAGAGAAATGGAACATGAGGCACGCATAGATCTATCCGCTGGTTATCCAGAGCTGCCGTTGCAAAACTGAGCGCGCCCCCCTGGCTCCCTCCTTCAACAGCAATTCGGGAGGTATCCACTTCGTTCCTGGAAAACAAGAAATCCACTGCCCTGACACAGTCCATATAGGCACCCCTGTATATATAGAGCTCTTTATCATCCACATGGGAAAGCAGGTACCCCGGAAACCCCGGGTTTACATCGTCCTGGCTGTTCCCATGGCCGCGTATGTTAAGCGCCAGAGATACCATATCATAGCCCTGGTAAAGGCTCTGGGGTGTCATGTTACTGCTGTATCCCTGGACAGATAGAATGGCCGGGTAGACTCCTTTATTTACAGGTTTCATATACCATCCGCGAATTAAAATATTACCCAGTGAACGCATCTCCAGTAAATAGATCTCCCTGGTCTCCGTACACAGCTTATCCTGCCGGATCAACTTAAACTGGGGATCAACCGCATCAAGTTCCCTTCGCGCCCGCATCCAGTAATTATCAAAATCATCAGGGCGGTCCAGTGGGGATTCTATCTTTTCGGGTTGAACGCCCATGGCAAAATCAGCTCGTTTATTCTCTGTTGCAGTCTGAAGTGCCAGGGAGACATTATAGAATCCGGGGGAGAGCCTTCCCATTTCAAGTGGTAACTTATCTGTGGCACCCGGCCTGATCTTTATCTCCTTCGCAATATCCAGGATAACCTTTCCAAAATCGGTTGTCACCGTTGCGAGGACATTCCCTTCCAATGGTTGTTTCATCTTGTTCTCTACCTGGAGGTTAACCACTACAGGCTCATCGTTCAATACAATATGGTCCTGCCGCTCCATTACCGGGGTAATCACAACCAGCTCTTCAATTCCTTTCACAGAAAGCCGGATCGGAGTACCCACAATACCGCCGCCACCACCTCCGTCAAATACCCTTATGGCAATGGTATTCTTAGCTCCCCATACAATACGATCCACAGGAACTGTGTATGCCCGGGATTCTCCGTAGGCGCTCTGGTATTCGGGTGGAAGTCCCCCGGTCGCTTCCAGGATCTGCCCGTTAAAATAGGTTACATCCGCATCATCGATGCTGGCCAGATAAAGGATCAATCCTCCATTATCTTCAGCATTCTTCCTCAAGCTATCCGGAATTACAACCTTTTGCCGGTACCATGCAAATCCATCGTAGATATCATAGCCCTGGCTTTCCCAGGTTTTACCTCCTTCAATGGATGACCAGCCGGAATCATCATACTCTGGCCATGCCCATGAGGAGTTATCTCCTGTATTGAATTTCCATTTAGAGTCCAGAAGGTTCTGCGAGTGGAGGGAAGGAATCAATCCAAAAATGAATGCCAGGGCGAACATTTCTCTTCTCATGGTGCTATTGTTTTTGGGTTATTGATTATACATATCAATAAATTTCTGATCGAGTTCTTCTGAATCTCCGTATTTTTTGCGGAGATCTGCCAGCTTCTGCTTCATTTCGACAACCACATCGGCATACTCCGGATTGTTATATTCATTTTTCATCTCCATGGGGTCTTTCTTACGATCATAGAGCTCCCATTCATCAATATCATAATAGAAATGAGCCAGTTTGTATTCTCTTGTAACGATCCCATAATGCCGTTTCACCATGTGTACCGCGGGGTATTCATAATAGTGGTAATATACCGCATCCCGGTCCCACCATTTGATGTCCCCTTTCAACAGGGGAACGATGCTCTCTCCCTGCATATCCGAGGGTGCCTCAATACCGGCAATATCCAGGAACGTCTGCGCAAAGTCCAGGTTCTGAACCATCTGGTCGCACGTACTGCCTGGTTCAACTGTTCCCGGCCACCTGATCAGCAGGGGTGTTTTAAAGGATTCATCATAGATAAACCGTTTGTCGAACCAGCCATGTTCACCAAGGTAAAACCCCTGGTCGGAGGTATAGACCACGATGGTATTGTCTGAGAGACCCGCCTCATCCAGGTAATCCAGCAAAGCTCCCACACTCTCGTCCACAGCGGCGACACAACCGAGGTAATCCTGCATGTACCGCTGGTATTTCCACCTCATCTGATCCTCTCTGGTCATGGTGGGATAGCGTTGCTTAAAAACCTCTATGATAGGATCATACACGGCATTCCACGCGTTCAGCTGCTCTTCGGTAAATCGATCATACTTGGATTGCATTGCATTCTTGTCCCAGTCGGATGCTGGTGTGATACCCAGTTCATCCAACACCCCGGGACGCAACTTGGAGTCCCCCGCCCAGTTCTGGTGCAGCAGGATATTCATCTCGGCTTCTTTGGCAGCCGTCCCCCGGCCTTCATAGTCATCGAAGAGGGTAGGTGGTTCCGGAAATGTCTTTTTGGTATACTCCTTATAAAATCTTTCCGGCGGGAGCCATTCCCGGTGGGGGGCCTTATGCAGGTAGAAGAGCAGGAACGGTTTCTCCGGATCCCTGCGGTTCTTCATCCAGTCCAGTGTCAGATCAGTAATGATATCGGTGGTGTATCCCTCTACCTTGATCCTGCCTTCATTGGTATCAAAATCCGGATTGTAATAGTTCCCTTGTCCGGGTAGGATCTTAAACTCATCTATCCCTTTGGGATTGTTCCCAAAATGCAGCTTGCCGAACATGGCAGTCTGGTACCCGGCAGCCTGGAAGAGCTGGGGGAAGGTGGCCTGGGTGGTATCAAAGGGGAATCTGTTATCGATCTTCCAATTGATGTGACAGTGCTTTCCTGTCAGAATGGTAGCCCTGGAAGGGGCACAGAGGGAGTTGGTAACACAGGCGTTACTAAATAGCATTCCATCATGTGCGATTCGGTCAATATTTGGCGTCTGTATCAGTTTGTCACTATAGGCACTGATGGCCTGGTAAGCGTGATCATCCGCCATGATAAAAACAATATTGGGACGTTGTTTTTCCTCTGCTTTTTCCGAACAGGCTGTAAAACTCAGAATCAATACGAGCAATGTGACTGAAAGTGTGATTCTCATTATCTGTATTGTTTTTTTGGGCTATTATCAATATCCCTCTGGTGGTTTCCCTGCTTTCCCGCCATCCACTGCCTCGATGATCGCCGCGGTTGCAGTGGCACCGATCCTGGTGACTCCCAGTGCCCTCACCTTCAGGGTATCCTCCAGTGTCCGGATACCCCCGGCAGCCTTTACCTCTACCCCTGGAGCTGAATGTTTCCGCATCAGGACCAGATCCTCCTGGGTTGCCCCCTTGTAATTATAGCTGCCATCAGACTGTTTCACAAAACCATACCCTGTGGACGTCTTCACAAACTCCACCTTCAGTTCACTGCAGATCTCGCATAACCGGATCTTATATTTATCCTCGGGGAGGAAATCATTCTCAAAAATGACCTTCAGGGCAACTCCATGTTTCTTTGTTACCGATACAATGGCCCCGATCTCATTGAAAACATAATCCCAGTCCTCTGTCAGCACCTTACCCGTATTAACCACCATATCGATCTCCACAGCGCCATCATCAATGGCCCGCTCTGTCTCAAATACCTTTACATCAATCCTGCTGTTGCCATGGGGAAAACCGATCACGGAACAGACCATCACATCAGATCCGTCTAACATCTCCGCCGCCATTTTAACAGAATAAGGCTTAATACAGACCGATGCCACATTGTATTTTTTTGCAAGTTCGATTCCTTCCCTGAGCGTCTTGTCATCCATGGTTGGATGCAGCAGAGAATGGTCGATCATTTTTGCAATTTCTAGCCTGGTAACTTTTCCCATATAGTTATGTTTTCTCCCGGGTTATGTTTTTTCCCGGATCGTTTCAAGATTTTTGGCCAGGTCTGCCACCTTCCGGCATTGACAGATTATCTCCATATGTTTTTTCGCTTTTTCCAGCGTGATCACAGGTTGTTCTCTTCCATCCAGCACGTCAATAAAATGCCTTGAGAGGTAGAACCCATCTTCCTCTTCGGGGCACTCCGAGACAATACTTTTTTCACGTGCTTTACCTGCTTCATCAAGATAGTAAAAAATAATTTCAGGGTCGTCCAGGGTTTTGTTGGGAACGCCAAAATCGCTACGGACCTTCTCCAGGTTCCCGGGATTCCTGGCTGCAATCCAGCTGATCCAGGCCCGCCCTGTTTTCTGAAGAAAGCCCATATGGGCTTTTGCTATCCAGCCGGCACCTATGACACCAACGTTATAACTTTTTGGATTTTCCATCTAAAAAAATAAATGTAGGTAAGATATCTCAAAAAACTAACTCCTTTTCACAGAACATTTAACCAGGATGTTCACTTATCAGGTCAATATTTTCCCTTTAACACAATGGGAGATTGCTCTTTAGAATCGCAGATAAAGGTGCTCAGGAATGAATATATGAGTGGCTGAATAGTCGGAAGCCGGCGGGGCAGTATGCCCATCTCAGCGCATAAAAAACCCCGGCGGAGGGGCTGTACTGCATCCAAATATATAATTATTCCACATCCAATAATAATGGAGACCAAGAAGGATATCCATCATAAGCAGGATTGTTCGTTATATTTTTTTGTTCACTTCCATCTGCATTCATAACATAGATTTCACTGTTTCCATAGAAGATTTCATTGTTTCCATCTCTTCTAGACGCAAAAGCTATTTTCATTTCATCCGGAGACCAGGAAAGACACCCATCCCAGGCTGGATTATTTGTTAATCTTGTTTCATTGCTCCCGTCCGAATTCATAACATAGACTTCTTCCTTTCCATGTCTTGTTGTTTGAAAAGCTATTTTCTTTCCGTCTGGAGACCAGGAAGGAAAAGCATCATAAGCAGGATTATTTGTTAAATTTGTTTGTTCACTTCCATCCGCATTCATAACATAGATTTCATGATTTCCACCTCTATATGAGGCAAAAACTATTCTGGAATAAGGAATAGGTGCGTTCTGGGAATACAACGGGAAGGCCACTAAAAAAATAGCCCGCAGGTTGAGTTCAATCCGTTTCATGATATTCGGGTTATAGTGTTAGTTACCGTTACTATCAACAAGACGTATAAGTCAATTATTTTGTTAACATTTATTGATTTATCCGTATGACTATGATGCTTTAAGTACAATTACAACCAATTGTCCGATTAGATTAAGATTGTCGGAAACCGACGGGTCATCATACTCCTCCCCGACCCCGGAGGGGCCTATCACAAACATGTTAAATATGTTATAATGCACCCCTAATAAAGCCACTGGTGTAAATATTCAATTATCTTCAAAATTTTCGTTTTTTTGTAAGGATGTGCAGAACGTATAATCTTGTGATGGTTGCACTTATTTTCCTGTCTGCCTGTGGCGAAGGGACCGACAAGAATAAGGGCAACAAAGTCATCAGTCAACCCACTCAGCAAACCAACACTGATAAACTTACGGACGGATCAGATTTGTTTTCCAAGTATGGATGTGTGGCCTGTCACTCCTTAAATGGGAGTGTTATGTATGGCCCGCCTCTGAATGACCTTTATATGAAGGAGGTTTCTGTGATACGTCAGGGCAAGGAGATCACAATCGTTGCTGACCGGGAGTATATTAATAGAGCGATCACAGATCCTGATTATGAAAAAGTCTCGGAATACAAGAGTAAAGTCATGCCTAAACCAGTAATTCCTAAGGATGATGCTGAAACTCTTATCAACTATCTTGTCAAGCAGGGAGTGGAAAAATAGGGCACATAACAGAAGTAGTATCCTGGTTGCAGGTTGCATGCCAGGGTCAAATCTCCTGCAAGTTATTAAATCTGCACGGCAGAGTCAGGTATATTGCTGATATTTAAAAGGTTGTAAATATAAGTGGATAGTATCTCTTATAGTTCAGCCATATTGAAGATCCTTGTTGCGGACCAATTGATTCACTGATTTAACCTGCCGTATCGGTAATAAAAGATTTATTACTATTTTAATGCAAAACTAATTCCATGGGCCTTAAGACCAGACTGCAGCTATCTACCATGATGTTCCTCCAGTATTTTATTTGGGGAACCTGGTATGTAACACTAAATACCTACCTGGGACAAACCCTGGGATTCTCGGCAACGCAGATAGGGCTCTGTTACGGTACCTTCGCTATTGCGGCCATGATCTCACCTTTTTTTGTCGGACTTATCGCCGATAAGTACTTCGCTACAGAGAAGGTGCTGGGCTCCATGCATATACTGGGTGCGATCCTCCTGATCGTCGCCTCCAGGGCAACCACTTTTCAGTTCTTTTACCCTGCACTGTTGCTCTATACACTCACCTATGCCCCTACCATGGCACTATCCAACTCTCTCTCCTTCCACCAGATGGAAGATCCGGGGAAACAATTCCCGGGTGTCCGGGTGCTGGGTACCATCGGATGGATCGTCGCCAATAACGTGATTGGCTGGCTGGGTTATACCCTTACGGTTGAGCAACTTTACGTAGGAGCGGCTGCCTCACTGATGCTGGGGCTTTACAGTTTCACCCTGCCGCATGTGCCACCGAAAAAAGAGAAGAAAGCCAGTCTGAAGGAACTGATAGGTCTTGATGCCCTGCGCCTCTTCAAATCAAGGGCCTTTGCGACCATCATGATAGCGTCGGTTCTGATCTTCATTCCAGTGTCCTTCTACTTCGGCTTCACCGCCTCTTTCATGTCAGATATCGGAATAAACACCGACATCATCCCCAACAGGATCAGTATGGGACAGATGGCCGAGGTACTCTTCATCCTTATCCTGCCCTTCTTTATTACCCGTTTCGGGGTCAAACGTGTCCTGTTTATAGGGATCACAGCCTGGCTGGTCCGCTTCCTGCTATTTGCAAACGGGGATGCCGGGAGCGGGGTATGGATGATCTATACCGCCATCATTCTGCACGGGGTGTGCTACGACTTCTTTGTTGTAACCGGTCAGATCTTCGTAGATGAAAAGGCCCCGGACAACCTGAAGAGCTCGGCCCAGGGACTAATCACCTTTGCCACATACGGGCTGGGCATGTTTATCGGTACCTGGTTTGCGGGCCGGACCATCGATTCACTCACCGTTGGCGGGGTGCCCGACTGGGACAAGATCTGGTATGTGCCCACGGTGATAGCTGCCGTTGTTCTGGTCATATTCATCTTTCTTTTTAAGGAGAAAAAGAAGAGGGTATCAACCTAGAATTATTCAAGATCTACCTGCCCCTGCAGATAATATACCCGCTGGAGACCCTGTTCTACTTGATCTTTTGGATGATCTTACCGCTGGCTTTGTCCTTCAGGATCAGTTTGACAGTACCATCCGGGATCTTCTCTTCCTTGATCAGGTAGAAATGTTCGTCGTACTCTTTTAGTTGCGGGCCTTTTGATACCTCATCGCTGCCGCGCCACTCCTCCAGTTCAACAGTCTCCCATTTCTTTGACTTGGAAGATTTGTAACAGGCATCCATAATGGCATTGACCACATATCCGTCGTAGAAGCTCTCCATGGGCCGTTTCCCTTCGTCCATGGCATTGAACATATCGGTGAACATGAAATCGTATCCCAGGGCATTGACCTCATCTCCCACCGGGAAAAGCCAACCTGTCTCTGACTCGGCTTTCTCTGCCACATAATCGCCTTCACCCACCGCTGTATACATTTCAAATCCGGTCCGGAGGAAATGGTTCAGGAATATGGTCCCCTCCACACCCATCACTTCATCCCGCAGGTCCATCCCACCCCGGAAACACCAGCTGACCTCGAACTGGCCAATGGCTCCTGAAGCATACTTTACAAGTGCAATGGCATGGTCCTCGGCCTCGATAGGTTTCACCTGTGTATCAGCCCAGCACATCACCTCCAAGGGGCGAACATCCTTGCCAATATAGTTCCTGGCTATCTCAATGCAATGGCAACCCAGGTCAATAATGGCCCCGCCCCCTGACAAGTCAGGGTTCCAAAACCAGTCGCTGTGCGGGCCGGGGTGGGTTTCACGGGCACGTACCCAGAGGATATCACCCAGGGCTCCATTCTTTACTGAGTCAACTGCTTTCAGGGTTTTAGGAGTGTAGCAAAGGTCCTCCAGGTAACCGTGAAAGACACCGTGTTCCTCCACCAGGTCCAGCATTTCCTTTGCCTCTGCAGCATTCCTTCCCAGGGGTTTGGTGATCAGGACCGCTTTCCCCGCTTCAGCAGCCAGCTTCACGGCTTCAAGGTGCTGAAAGTTAGGAAGGCCAATGACCACAGTATCAACATCAGGATGGTTCACTGCCTCCGACATATCCGTGGTCCAGTGTGGAATCCCGTGTCTTTCGGCCACTTTCTTTGCACTTGATTCACTCCTGGAATAGACCACTTCAACCAGGTCGGTCCGGCGGTGACCATGCAGGGCATGTATATAGAAATCTCCGATAAATCCGCCACCGAGCATGGCTATCTTTCTTCTTTTAATCATAGTAATATGTTTTGTTAGGTGTTGGCATTTGAGAATATTTAAAAATATAAAAAGTTTGATAGTAAACTGTTTCGGTTCTGGTGTGTTAATAAAAAAAAACAGGGAAAATATGAGACAACTTACCAAAAATCAGATGGATGAATTCAGCGAAGATGGTTTTATCCAGATTAAAGGCCTGTTTGATGCTGAGGAAATAGAAATGTTACGTTCCACAGCACACGCCGACAGAGAACTGGACAGTCACTCCTTTTCCAGAGCTGACGGAGAGGGTGGAAAGGTCCGCCTGTCACTCTGGAATCATCCCGGTGACCAGATCTATGGGATGTATGCACGGTGCAACAGGATGGTAAACAAAGTCGAAGAACTTCTGGGGGACGAGGTGTATCACTATCATTCCAAGATGATCCTGAAAGATCCAAAAATTGGTGGAGCCTGGACCTGGCACCAGGATTACGGTTACTGGTATCAGAATGGCCTGCTGTATCCTGATCTGGTCAGCGTTTTTATTGCTGTTGACAAAGCAACACGTGAAAATGGCTGCCTGCAGGTAATCAGGGGGTCTCATAAAATGGGACGGATCGATCACATCCTGACCGGCGATCAGGCTGGAGCTGATATGGAGCGGGTTAACGCGTGTCTGGAGCGGTTGGAACTGGTATATTGTGAGATGGACCCGGGGGATGCCATTTTCTTTCACTCCAACCTCCTGCACCGTTCTGATCAAAACAGGTCCGAGCATTCCCGCTGGTCCATGGTATGCTGTTATAACTCCCGCAGTAATGACCCTTATAAAGCGTCACACCATCCGGGATATACACCCCTTCAAAAAGTAGATGATTCTATGATCAAGCAGGTTGGAGCAAAAGCCTTCGAGACAGGAGGTCAGGCTTGGCTTGATCCTGAGAAGGATGTAAGCGCCAGCAGCCTGGATCAGGGCTGAGTGGTTCAAGGCTGAGTGGATCAGGGCTGAGTGGATCAGGGCTGAGCGGATCAGGGCCGAGTGGCCCCGGCCTCTTTATAGTTCCACAACAGTTCCATGGTAAGGCCACCGGCTTGCTCCAGGTCTATATATTCATACCGTCCTGAACCAGGTTTCCCCTCATCACCCCACGTTCCTCCCATGGAGACCACAAAGCCTTTTGAGGTATAATCTTCCAGCACCACGTCCATATCATCCACCGTGAAGGCCAGATGCTGGATACCTTCTCCGTGTTTTTGTATGTGATCCCCGTATACAGTAGGTGGTTTTACAGGAATGCACCATTCATAGGCAATGGTCCCATGGCGCTGCCAGCCCTGGATGAGTGCATGTTCAGCCGGTTTCCCGTAATAGTGGGGATTACCCAGTTCGGGATGCCTGATCTCCAGCTCTGGCAGACCGACCCGCTTCCAGAAATCAGAAACCGGCTGGGGATCTGAAATTGCAAAGGCATATTGATTTAATTTTAGCCCTAGCTGGTTCTCATCAGCCAGTGCAGATTGTATCTTCACTCCATTATCTCCATAGGTGAACGCAAGTATATATTTCCCTTCCGGTTCTGTATTCATCAGCACAAAAGTCAATTCTCCCTCACTGGTTTCAATACTGATCTTATCAAGAACTGAGATCCCAAGTTCATCCAGGCGTTCTATTTCTTCCTTTAGATCATCCACCTTCATAAATCTATGAACCAGGCTCATAGCTGCATCGCCATGCTCAATGAGGAAATCCTGAAAAATGGATTCTCCATCAAGAGGTTGGATCCAGTCAACGTGTGCACCACCCAGGTTGGCACAGATAAGCCTGGCCGTGCTTGTAGTCCCGGTTGTCACTGATTTGATTTCCACAGTGCCCAGGTCCTTGAACTGGTCGAATCCCAACTCCCTATATTTCGCCATAGTGGATTCCGCGTCAGTTACAACCCAGAGCACCTGATCCACCATCTTATAAGCAGATGGCAGACTCTCAGATCTTAACTGCCCCGTGAAAAGAATACCTATACAACTGAGCAACATATACTTTTTCATGCGATTGGGATTAATATGGTTAGTAATCAAGTTCTATAGCACCAATATCGTAATTATTTCCTGAGGGAACGGATGTTCCCGACATATCCTTCTTAACCGGATCCAGGTGAAGCAGTGTAATAAGGTTCAATCCCCTGTCAACCAGGGGGGATCCGGGTTGAGGCATGTATGCTGAAACAGACTCCTTACTGATCATAGCAGGATCTGTGACATCAAGTGAACCCGGATTGTTGAACAGGGGATTTTCGAAGATCCCAACAAATTGATCCTCAATCATTTCATTCCCGCTTGCCACTGCCCACTCCTGCAGGTTATCATAGCCAGGAAACGTTTCCTCCCCGGTCAGGTTCCAGTAAAGATTCCCCAGAAACAGTTCTTCGGTGCTGGTTTTCCCCTCAGCTATCAGCGCTCCGTTATAAACAAATGCATTGTTATAGAACTGATATCCCGGATAGTGGTCGTACAACCAGATACAGGCGCCGTCATCAAGACTGTTATAAAATGTGTTGTTATAGATCCTGCAGTTGTGCATGACCCCCTGGTTTTCGCTCTTCCAGATACCTACAGATCCGCCATTAAGGATGCCGTCATCCTGGCTGATGTTGTACCGGACGGTGTTGTTTTCCCAGGGTTTGGCCGCACCAAACTCATACAAGCCAAATCCTGCTCCCTCATTGTCATGGGAGATACAGTATTGTATGATCGAATTGGAAACGCCTCCGTCAAAGTCAAAACCCCCTCCATCAGCCGCGACGGGATTAGTCCGGTTGTGATGGGCAATGCAATACTGGATCAGGAAATCGGTACAATCCCAGATCCATATGCCCACTGGACCATTCCCGGTCCATGGCATATCCCAGCCGTTGTTGAATGCTTCACAATATTCAATGGTTCCGTTTTTTACGGAGGAGGCGAGGATCCCGTTCCCACTATGATTGTCCAACACAGTGGGGTCTCCTGGATTATTTTCAGCGATGCAATACCCGATGTAGAGATTGTGATTATCATAGTTGACACTATCCCAGATGGTATTGCCGGTTACATGTATCCCTGCAAATCCATTCTCGTGTGCATACACATGCGTAATGACTGCATCATTACACTGATGAAGGTGTACGCCACTGTGCTGAAAACCATAAACTTCGACATCATCCACAACCAGGTTGTCGCATTGACTGATCGACATTCCGTCCGTCGTATTCCCGGATTTCCTTCCCCATCCGCTGAACTCCATATTTTCTATGGTCAGGAAAGGGCAGTTTTCCGCATTCACCCCTTCACCGCTGCCTCCTGAGATGATCGCCTTCCCCTCCGCAAAGGATGAGATGGTCACCCTTGCTGATGCGATCCCTCCATCTTCGGCAGTCAATAGAAGGGTGCCGTTGAAACTATCTCCACCCCTGAATAGGATCCCGTCGCCCGGTTCAAAGTCGTGGTCGTTGACCTTTTGAATGGTTTGCCATGCCCAATCCCTGGATGTTCCCGGGTTGGCATCATCTCCATCCAAGCTGATATAATATATTGAAACTGCCTCGTGGCGGCTGCATGCAAATAGCAGAATGGTAAGGAACAGTGTTATCAGTATGATTGGTTTCATGCGATTCTATATTTAATACTGGCTGTGTTCCGTCAATGATCCTCCAGCTTCCTTTTCCTGGTCAGCGCCTCCAGATAGTAGTAGTCCGCGTAGATCAGGGGGACATCAACCTCCGAATCCATCGGTTTGCCTCCCACGGAGTGTGCCAGGATAAATCCGTAGTTTTCACCCGGCGCAGATGCATAGGTGGTTCCAAGGTTCTCCATGATCAGGTCCGCTTTCTCCTTGTAATATGCGCCGTTTTCTGAATACCTGCACAATTCGTATAGAGCTGAAGCCATGATGGCCGCAGCGGAAACATCCCTCGGTTCATTTGGGATCCCCGGTGCATCATAGTCCCAGTAAGGAACCAGGTCATCCGGCATATTGGGATTTTCCAGCAGGAATCCGGCAATATGCTCTGCCTGCTTCAGGAAATCAATGTGATCCGTATAGCGGTAGGCCATGGTGAAGCCATAGAGGCCCCACGATTGTCCCCTTGACCAGGATGATCCATCAGCATAGCCCTGATGGGTGACTTTCTGACGCACTTCACCGGTAATGGTATCATAATCCACCACATGCACTGAACTGTAGTCGGGCCGATAATGGTTCTTCATGGTAGTAACCGCATGATTGAATGCAATATCCCGAAAAACAGGATCACCTGTCTCCCCGGAGGCCCAGAACAGGAGCTCCAGGTTCATCATATTATCGATGATCACCGGACATTGCCACCTCTCCTGGTTGAAATCCCAGGAGCGGATGCAACCCACATTTTCATAATAACGGGTAATCAGGGTTCGGGCTGACTGGACCAGCACCGGAATACAGGAAGTGTCACCTGTAAGCCTCAGTGCATTGCCATAGCTGGGGAACATTCTGAAACCAATATCGTGATCCCATCGGTTGTACATCTGCTGCTCCAGCGTGTGTGTATATTTCGTTGCCTTTTCCTTCCACTCCGGGCTTCCGGTAAGTTCATACATATACCACAGGATCCCCGGGTAGAAACCGCTTGTCCAATCCCCTGCAGGCACCACTGACAGCGAACCATCTTTATTGATGGTCCGGGGCGCCACTCGTTTTTCACCATTTTGAGAGAGGGGGTCCACCGCCTGCACTTTCATGGTATTCTCATCCATCAGTTTCAGTTGCTGACCGATCTGTTCCAGGTTGACCCCCTCAGGCTGACCTTTGGGGGCACTGCATGATGAAAATACCAGGATCAGGATCAGTCCGGACAATAGAAGCACTTGTTTCATAGTCATTCTCAGTTTATGGTTTATTCAGATAGTTTTCTCTCAAATAATCCGGATCATAAGCCGGGTTGGGATCCATACCCTTTGCACCAACCTCTTTCTGCCAGGAGTGCAACAATTTCAGCATCTCCCCGGTTTTTTCCGGCATCTCCTCAGCCAGGTCCCTGGTCTCCCCGATATCATCCGCCAGGTTATACAACTCCACCAGCCCGGGATCGAAAAATTCGATCAGCTTATAGTCACCCATGCGTACCGCTGCGCCAGGTTTGCCTCCCTGGTTGCTGTAATGGGGATAATGCCAGAAAAGGGGGCGATCCTTCAGGATCCCGGCCCCGGTAAGCAGTGGAGCAAGGCTCACGCCATCCATATGCTGCTTGGGTATCGGTTCCAGACCTGCCATATCCAGGATGGTAGGATAGAAATCGGTGCTGATGACCGGGACATCCGAAAGCGTGCCTTCAGAACCTGATCCGGGCCATCTGACCATCATGGGCTCACGAATGCCCCCTTCGTACATCCAGCCCTTCCCGCCCCGCAAAGGCAGGTTGGAGGTGGGAGACCCTTCGGAAGTGGAGAGTCCCCCGTTATCGGACATAAAGACTACAATGGTATGCTCCTCCAGTCCAAGCTCAGTGACTTTCTGCATCAACCTTCCCACATTGGTATCAAGGGTCTCGATCATGCTGGCATATACGGGGTGTCCCTGTTGAATCCTTTCCACATACCGTCCGGTGGGCCGGGCATATTTGATCCACTCCCTGTCGGTGGTCTCCATGGCTTCGGGATCCAGACCTTCGGCCATGATCTTCTTTTTATACTTCTCAACCAGCTCCGGTTTTCCCTGCTGCGGATTGTGTACCGTATAAAAGGAGAGATAGATGAAGAAAGGTTCGGATGCATGACCCTCCATAAAGCGGATCGATTCATCGGTTAGCCTGTCTGTAAGATTTTCTCCTTCCGGGCCATCCTCAAGTCGCGGATTTTCATAGGGACTGAAGTAGCCGCCCCTGGGGGAGCCAACGCTCCATCCTCCTTTGTTGATCTCGAAACCCTGGTGTTCGGGCCAGTAGACAGAATCTTCGCCCAGGTGCCACTTCCCGGCAAAGAAAGTCCTGTATCCTGCCTTTTGCATTGCTTCGGCAATGGTCACCTCTTCCAGTTTCATTTCGTGTTCAAACTCCCGGGAGAGCAGTTTGTCACACGGCAGGCCCGGTATAGTAGCCTGCCGTCCCGCTATCCAGTCAGTAACCCCGGTCCTTGCCGGGTATTTACCTGTCATAATGCTGGCCCTGGTGGGAGAACAGACCTGGCAGGCTGCATAAGCACTGGTGAACCGCATGGATTCTGCAGCCAGACGGTCTATGTTGGGAGTTTCATGAAAAGTACTGCCGTAACATCCCAGGTCAGTCCAACCCAGGTCATCTACCAGGATGAAAATAATATTGGGCCTGGTCCCGGATTGATCTGGCCGCGCACAGGAGATAGAAAACGGGGCCAGCAACAAGATCCAGATGAACGGGAAAAAGTTCAATTTCATCTTCCTAAATTAAGAATATCTTTTTGCAGTTGACCAGAAGAATTCATTTTCGGTATATTTGAAAGAATCAAACTTCTTGCCCATGAAGTTCATGTTACGAACAGTTATCATCGCCGGACTGATCTCCGGGCTTCTCACCTCCTGCCAGAATACAAACCAATCACAACCAACTCAGGATACAGGTTCCTGGAAACAGGTTCTGGAACAAGATCTCAATCTGCTGGGTCACCGGAACTGGATCCTGGTGGTGGACAAGGCCTTTCCGGAGCAATCTTCTGAAGGCATGAAATATATGTACGTGGAACAGGACCTGTTACCCACCCTGGAGTATGTACTTGGAGTACTGGACAACAGTACCCATGTAAAACCAATTATCTACCAGGATAAAGAGCTCTCCTATATAACTGAGGGGCAGGTTCCGGGAATAGAAGCTTTCAGGACATCTGCAGAAAATATACTGGAGGGTCTGCCGGTCAACACCATGCTTCACGATGAAGTATTTACATTGCTGGATGAAAGCTCGTCCCTGTTCAGCGTACTGGTTATCAAGACCAACTGTACAATGCCTTACACCTCGGTATTCTTGCAGCTGGACTGTGCATACTGGGGACCCGAGAACGAAAAGCTGCTACGTGAAAACATGGCAGGATCCTGATTAATATTAGATAAATACATGTCCACCGCTCATATCATCATCATCGTCGTTGCAGCTGTTTCCCTTCTCCTGCTCATGGTACTGAAGTTTAAGATCAGTGCCTTCATCTCCCTTCTCATTACCTCCATGCTGGTTGGTATACTCTCCGGTATGCCCCTGCAGGATATCATGGGGAGCATCGAAAAAGGGATGGGAGGAACACTCGGTTTTGTTGCGGTTGTCGTGGGCCTGGGAGCCATCTTCGGACAGATACTTGAGGCCTCCGGGGGAGCCGAATCACTGGCCCATTATCTCGTTAAAAAGTTCGGTACCGACAGGGCATCATGGGCCATGGTCATTACCGGTTTTATTGTGGCTATCCCGGTCTTCCTTGATGTGGGACTTGTCATTCTGGCGCCCATCATCTATGCCCTGTCGAGAGATACGAAAAGGTCCCTCCTATACTACGGGATACCCCTTTTGGCCGGACTGGCTGTTACACACAGTTTCATACCACCAACACCGGGACCTATTGCCGTGGCTGATATCCTGGATGCACAGCTTGGCTGGGTGATCTTTTTTGGTTTCATCCTGGGCTTCCCGACTGCCGTTATCGCGGGACCGATATTCGGAAAGTATATTTCACGCAAGATCTATGTGCAGCCTCCCGAGGAGATGATGCAGGGTTTCTCTGCATCGGGATCTTCCGGGGAAAACCTGCCCTCCTTCCGCTCCATTGCACTCATCATAGCAGTTCCCCTGGTCTTAATCCTGGTGAATACCTTTACCTCTGTTATTGTTGATAAGGGTGTTCTTGAAAAATCAGTGGTGACGGACATCCTGATCTTCCTTGGACACCCCTTCAGTGCACTGATCATCGCGGCGCTTCTTGCGGTCTATTTCCTGGGGATCCGGAGAGGAAAGTCAAGACAGGAGCTCCTCGATCTCAGCACAAAAGCGCTGGGCCCGGCAGGAATCATCATCCTTGTAACAGGTGCCGGCGGTGTACTTAAGCAAATACTGGTGGATAGTGGGATAGGTGAAATGATGGCCCATTCCATTTCTGACTCCGCACTACCTCCCATTCTGCTTGCATGGATACTGGCAGCTATTGTCAGGGTAACCCAGGGATCTGCAACAGTGGCCATGATCACTGCTGCCGGGATCATAGCCCCGGTCCTGAGTTTCATAAACCCGGGGGCCCCCGAACTGGCGCTGATCGTCATATCCATTGCCTCGGGAGCGACCATCCTGTCGCATGTAAACGACAGCGGTTTCTGGCTGGTCAGTAAATATTTCGGAATGGACGAGAAACAGACCCTCCGCTCATGGACCGTAATGGAATCCATTATTGCCATCTGCGGGCTTGCATTTTGTATGTTGGCCAGTCTATTTGTTTAGATCCTTCTTGCCGGGCTTCATCCATTCGACCTGAAGGGACGGATCATGACTGGCTCCCAGGATATCCTTGTACAAATCAGGCCTTCTGGCACTTTTATATCTGTAACCGCCCGCCAGATTCAGCTTCTCAGGCGTGCAGGATGCCACTACCACTTCATCTCCCATGGAACGGCATTCGGCCAGAATCTCACCGTATGGATCCAGGATCATGGAGTTTCCATTCTTCAGCTGATCGTCATCGGGACCGATTGGATTTGAAAATATAGCATAGATGCCATTGTCATAAGCCCTTGCCGGTAACCAACGCATCAGCCACCCTCTGCCTTTTGGCCCTTCAAACTCTTTGCGAAGCGATTCCGGGTCGCTTTCCCTGTTCTCCCAGCAGGTGCGGTCCACCCATCCCCTGCCCGGCATATGGGAGGGAGTGCAACCGGTTACGTGGGGCATGAATATGATCTCTGCCCCAAGCAACGTTGTGGCCCTGACATTTTCAATCACATTGTTGTCGTAGCAGATCAAAATTCCACAACGGCAATCCAACAGGTCGAATACCACGTACTGATCTCCCGGGGAAAGGTGCCGGCTGATAAAAGGGTGCAGTTTCCTGTACTTTGCAACGAATCCTTCGCCTGTCACGCACACGTATGTGTTATAGATCTTTCCGCCTTCTCTTTCCACCAGTCCGGCCAGCAGGGCCACACCATATTCTCCGGCAATCCGGATCAGCTCTGAAGTGCTTTCACCCGAAGGGACCTCCTCAGACAGATCAACAATTTCTGAATGTGTTAGATCCCTCAGGAAACTGTATGAGGTAATGCTTAATTCATGGAAACTGACCACCTGTGCTCCCATCCCGGCAGCCTCGGCAGTCAGGGATTTAATTCGGGACAGGTTGAACTCCTTATCCCCGTTCCTGGTCTGAAACTGCGCTGTTGCAATTTTAATCTCTTTCATTCAGCCTTCTATTATATGACACCGGAAAAACAGTTAAATTTAACCCATGAATACTGAAAAAGCCAGAAAAACTAATCTTTATACCATATGCCCTCATTTTATAAACAGATGTGACGATGAATAAGAGCCGCGCATTAAAAGTTGGGATGATCCTGACATCGTTGCTGACTGCCTGTGGCACCCCATCCAATCAAACAGAAATTCCTGAAAAAGAAGAGATGAAAATCAATGTATACCAGGTATTTACCCGGCTGTTCGGGAACACCAATACTACCAATAAGCCCTGGGGCACAATAGAAGAGAACGGAGTAGGAAAGTTCGATGATTTCACCGACCAGGCGCTGGAAGCGATCCGGGAGATGGGGATCACCCATATTTGGTACACCGGTGTGCTTCATCACGGTATGGTGACCGATTATTCAGAGATAGATGTTCCGGGTGATGACCCGGATGTGGTGAAGGGACGGGCAGGTTCACCCTACGCAGTGAAGGATTATTACAATGTGGATCCGGATCTGGCCAGTGATCCGTCGAAACGCCTGGAAGAGTTCCAGTCTCTTATCGAGCGCACACACAGGCACGGAATGAAGGTGATCATTGATATTGTCCCCAACCATGTGGCACGGGTCTATCACTCGGTAACCAATCCTGAAGGGGTGGAGGATTTTGGAGCGTCCGATGATGTCTCAATGGAGTATCTGAAGGACAACAATTTTTACTACATCCCCGGTCAGCCCTTCAGGGTACCCAGGTGGAAGGATGGATATCAGGTGCTGGGGGGAGAGGTCTATCCAGGGGCAGACGGGTTTTTCAGAGAGGATCCTGCCAAATGGACAGGCAACGGGTCCAGAAGTCCACAGCCCGATATGTATGACTGGTACGAAACAATAAAGATCAATTTCGGTGTTGATAGGGATGGCCACCATGATTTTGATTCCCTTCCGGCCGGTTTTGAGAATGAAGCATACCAGGTCCATTATGCATTCTGGAAGGATAAAGAGGTTCCCGACACCTGGATAAAATACAGGGATATAGCACTTTACTGGCTTGACAAAGGGGTGGACGGGTTCCGCTATGACATGGCTGAGATGGTACCGGTGGATTTCTGGAGCTATCTGAACAGTGCCATCAAAATGGTCCGGCCCGATGCCTTCCTGCTGGCAGAGATCTATCAGCCCCAGATCTACAGGGATTATCTCTGGAAAGGAAAGATGGATTTTTTGTATGACAAGGTTGATCTGTACGACAGCCTGAAAAGCATCATGCAGGGTCAGGGCAGCACTGATGCCATTGTTAAGATCCAGGAGGATATGGCCGATATCGAGCATCATATGCTGCACTTCCTTGAAAATCATGATGAACAGCGTATTGCCAGTCCCGGATTTGCCGGCGACGCTGAAAAAGGAAGACCGGCTATGGTTGTATCAGCCACCATTAGCAGCTCCCCTACCATGCTCTATTTTGGACAGGATGTGGGTGAACCGGCCGGCGAAGAACCCGGATTTGGCGCCCCCACACGCACCTCGATCTTTGATTACATAGGTGTACCGCATCACCAACGCTGGATGAACGGGGGAAAATTTGACGGGGCAGAACTTTCAGATAATGAGCGTAAGCTGCATCAATTCTACACCACCCTTCTTAATTTCACAAAAGAGAGCAAAGCCCTGACTGGCCAGTACATGGAGATCCACAGTTTCAACAGGAAGAATACGCAGTGGTACAACGATCGTGTTTTTTCCTATGTGCGGTGGAAAGATGAGGAACGCCTGATCATAGTTGTCAATTTTGATGCTAATGACTCCTACGGATTCGATCTCCGGCTACCCGCTGATGTACTGGAGGCCTGGAAGCTTCAGGATGGTGAATATACCCTTCATGACCGGCTTTCACAGACCATACTGATACTGAATATTTCCGTTGGAGAAGCCAGTACAAGAATCGATCTTCAGCCACTGCAATCATTGATCCTTCAAATCCAGTAATGACAATCTGTAATGGGATACCCGATTATTTGTTAAGGACCAGGTTCCTGAACCGGCCCGATGAACCATTTCCGACCCAGAGGGCGATCTTATCAGATTTGCCGGATGTCAGCCGCTCCACCTCCAGAACCGGCTGGGCTTTCTCCTCAAGGTATACTGCTACGCTTTTCTCAGAAACCTTTATAATGGCCCTGAACCAGCCATCTGGGCCTGGGGGATCGGGAATCTCATTTTCAAATTCACCTGTCCGTTCCTCCCTCAACCGGTTCCACGTATAGTCGGGATGACAGATATACTGAACCATATGTGATTTATTCAGGGCCTGTGTCGCCACAAAATTGAAGGGACGGAAATAGATCGCCTCATAGGTATCTTCATCCACAACATTGAAGGCAATACCGATAAAACTTCTCCCGGGATTGTTTTCTCCCTGCAGATCAATTTCAATGGTACCTGATTCAAAAGATAGGTCCTGTAGAACAGCGAGACCGTCTCCCGCAGCTGCATTCATCTCAACAGCCCCAGGGTCTTTTACATACAGTGAAAGTGTGCGGTTCATGGCACCGATCTTCTGATCCTGCAGGGCTTTTGCAAGGTCAACCCTTTGCTGACCCACCACAGGTATGATCAGGCAGAGAAGTACAATGACTGAAATTCCTTTGTTCATTTTCCTTTGTTCATTTTCATTTGTCCAGATTATTGATCTGATTCTCAAGTTTTTTAAGAAACCACAACTCAGCTCCAAATTGCCAGTCAAAATTAATGGACTGGTTGGCCAGGTGGTGGTGCAGATCCTGGTCCAGCAGGTATCCTTTCGGCTTCGAGAGTATACGGGTCCGGCTATAAACCTCCTCAAGCTCTGCACGAATGGTGTTGAATGTCAGGGGAAGCAGCTCCAGTACGGCCAGTGCCTCCTCTTCTTCCCTTCCCGGCTGGGCTATGGCATATCTTTGAAGGTCAAACAGGACCTGTGCCGAAAAACGAACCATGTTGTTCACCTGTTCATATACCTCAAGCCTGTAGATATTTCTCTCTGTCTGCAGCTTCATGGTATCAATGATGCCGGCTATTTTATTACAATTCCGGATTGTCATTCCTGCATCCTGCAGCCTCTGTGAATTATTGATGATCCATTCCTCCTTCTCACCCGAAAAAGGCAGGTCAATGACAGCCTCTTCAGCCGGATCCTCCATCTCCCGAATTATATTCCTGCAGTCCGATTTGAGCAATGCAGTATTCCAGAATTCAACCGCCTTTTCCAGCTGATCCACAAACCCGTACTCTTCACCTCCAAGTGCAATGGCATATTCCCTTTGACGGTAAGCAGTCTTGATCTCATCCTTACTTCTCACATCCCCCGACCAGGTATATTCAGCGAAAGCAATAATACCGCGCATATAAAGCTCAAAGTGAGGGGAATCATCGTCCCACAGGGTCAGCAACAGACCCTTTGTATTCATCTCAATGGAGGTTTCGGCGAAGGACCTGATATTCTCCATATTACTCTCATTCTGTGGCATCAGTACCCATCGCGTCTGTCCGGCAGTTGCTCCCATCACGTTAAATTCATGTTCGGTGAACCACTCCATGGCTCTGATGTTTCCTTCAGTCTCGGGATGGCTGTAATTCCACCTCATATAGATACAATTTTTTGGAAACTGTTCCAGGTACTCCAACAACCTGGGCTCATTCTTCTTCCAGATGCTGTCCACCTGCCTTTTTGTGTAGCGCGGATCGAACATGGGATTGTAAAGCTCGGCATACTTGAGAGGCATATCGTCCCAGAAAATGGGAGTACGGCCCTTCTCATCCGCAAACGCACACACTTTGTTCAGCCAGATCAACTGTAATTCAAGTTCTGTTTTGCCGCTGCCTCTTCCTGTGGTATGCACCTCGTCTCCACCCACATGCAGGTAATCACCGTCCGGCATCGCCTTCAGGGCATCCCGGTAAAGGTCAAACTGAACTTCGTAAGTTTCAGGCAACAATGGGTTAAAAGCCCAGTCACTGGCAGGATCGTCGCGTAAATATTTATACTTGTCGTGTTTCAGGATATAGGATGCATGGCCCAGTCCCTGAACAAGCGGACTGATTTCGATATAGCGGTCCCTTGCATATTTGCTCAGCTCTTTCCACTCCTCAATGCTCAGGGCATCCGCAGATGCAACCACAGGTTCGCGCTTATATCCCAGTTTGTCTTCAACCTCGGCGATAACAGCATTGATCTTGTAACGCGCCAGCTGATCCATCAGCTCATAATAGTACTCTTTTTTCTCCATGTGATGCTTCATATCCAGATGGATGGCCCTGTAGGATAATTTCGGGTTGTCTTCAATATGGCACATGGGCAACGGCAAACCCTGTTCCCTTGCATCGCTCATTAATTGCAGCAGGGTCATATAACCATAAAAACGCCCGGCTTTCTTGTCCCCGGCAATGGTAACATGATCCTTGGATATATCTAACATATACCCTTCATCACCCATCGCCAGTGACTTATCCTCCTGGAACACAACCTGCGGGCCCGAAAGTTTAACGGTTTGTTCCATGCCTTCCACATATTCCGGCGGAACCGGGAGGCTGACTCCATTATCCAGCCTGTAAAATTTAATCGAATCGGGATACAACTGGCTGTTCCCGTAAATTTCCATTATCTCTGGCTGGGGAAGGAGGTTATAAGTACCATGTTCTTGTCCGTTATGCTGACAGGCAGGGATCAACCCCATGGATGTGGATATGAGTAAAATCAGGAGTGTTCTCATGTCGTCTTCAGTTTTTTCCTGTAATATTTAAGCGCATTTCTTTTTACCTCCCATGTGGTGTGTTTTACATGCTTGCCAAGAAATTCCAGCACAAATTCCTCATCAACTTTGGAATACTCCCGCAAGACCCATCCTACCGCAGTCTTGGCAAATCGTTCCTCCCGCCTGATCAGGATATCAGAAGTACGTTCAATACTCCTTTTATACCTGCTTATATCATCCGAAAATGCATATGGGACAAGGGAAGCCCTTGCTTTCCACAGGTAAGGATCACAGTTCCACTGATTCAGGGCCCAGGTCACCTGTTCATCACCTGAATTCAATAATGGGGCAATCACTCTTACAGCAAGACTGTCACAGGTGTTCCAGTCATAAATATGCCTGTCAGTGAACCAGTCTGAAACCAGGCTTAACAGAAATGAATGTTTTTGAACACCCAGCCAGAAGAGCTGAATATAGAGTATGGCTGCCAGTTTATACTCGCCCAGGTCACTGCGTATGAGCCCGTTAACGATACTCACCTGCTGATTCATGGGAAGTTGATCGAGACCAATACTGAAGTTCAGTTCATTCAGAAGCTTCCGGATTTCGGGAATACTTGTCCCGACAAACCTGATCTCACCCTTCATGTAGTGGTTCCACCACTCCGCTTTCTGGGGGATTGACCTGACATTTAGCTCCTGAACAAGCGTCTCAGCGTGCTGATTCATCCGTCAATGGGATAAACAACTAAAATAACCTTTTTATATTTAATATCTAATTTCAAAATAGATTATCCGGTAAATTCCAGTTTTGAAAGGTCCGGGTCCCTCCTGAATGTGAAAAATTCAAGCTCATCCAGTTTCTTGCGAAGCAACTTCACCTCATTGTCGGTCAGTTTTCTTAAAGGCAGGCGGCAATCACCGCATTCAATGTTACAAAGTGATTGAATGACCTTTCCTCCAGCCACCCACCCTCCGTATTGATGAAGCAGTTCAACGATTTTAACAGCGTACCTTTGCAGCTTCCTGGCAGTCAACAGATCCCCGCTCTCAAAACAGTTGATCAACTCATTATAAACCGGTGCCATAAAGTTGTAGGTACTCCCAATGGCAGCCTGTATGCCCAGTACCAGTCCGCCCAGCAACACCTCATCGTATCCAAGGATGATCTCAAGGTTATCATTTTCAACCATCAGGCATTGCTGTAGTTCCATCAGGTTATTATGGGTGAATTTAATACCCCGCAGGTTTGGAATTGCTCCTGCTGCATCCATTAAAAATCGCTGCATGGAGAGCGAAACACCCGACATGGTCGGGATGTGATAGTAATAAAAAGGCGTCTCCGGTGCTTCCCTTGCAATCTTCTCACAGTATCCTATCAGTTCCTCAACCTGCGTGGGTTGTGAGAAAGGAGGTCCCATAGCACTGATGGCATAGGCGCCAGCCGAAGCAGCATGCCTGGCCAGTTCGATCGCTTGAAGGTAGGATGTGGAGCCCACATGAATGATCACCTTAAAATCCGGTTCCTGGTATTTGATCCACTCTTCAAGAAGGTGTTTCCGTTCATCAATGGTCAGAGATAAACCCTCCCCGGTAGTGCCACAGACAAAAACTCCCTTTACCCCATCCCGTTTCAGTTCATTTGAATATCTCTGAATCACTGATAAATTCAGTTTGCCCGTTTTGCCAAACGGGGTAAATGGTGCTGCGATCAGTCCCTTTATTCGCCTGTTCATCGGATTACATTATGCCCTGTTCGCAAGTTACCAATCAAACATCATAAAACCCAGTTCAAAGATCAATTTACCTATGTCAGACAGCATGAGAAACAGTTGCGTCGGATCACAATTAATGTGTATATTCAACACATTAAATTAACCCAATAAAGATCTAACATGAAAAAGAACCTGTTTAAAAATCTTGCCCTGTTGTTCGCTGTTGTCCTGGCATTTTCCTCCTGTGCCTCGATGAAAATGGCTAAAGATCCATTGGCCCAGTATGTCGGGCAATGGGATTACGTTGTAGAAGATCTGCCCGTGGATATCGACGGGACCTTCATCATTACCAATGTAGAGGGAGTCCTGATGGGAAAGTTAGTGAATCCCATGGGGGAGCTTGAAATTGGCGAAGTAAAAGTTGTAGGTGGAGCCCTTGAGGCCAGTTTCGATGCAGATGGAAATTATGTCATACTTAAAGGTAACTTTGAAGGAGAAACCTATACAGGTGCCCTTAATGTCATGGAAACTGATTTCCCCATGAAAATGAAGAAAATTGTAGAGGCAGATTAAAATTCATCTTCCCGGGGTTACAGAGTACTCCAGGAATGTAACATTCCTTCCGTTTTCTCCGTTTGAGATAAGAGAAGGTGCAATCTATTTGCACCTGATCTTTTTTTGAAAGTGTGAGAAAACCAAGAATTATCTTTTGTATCCTGTTGGGTCTGATGCTGATTGGCACCGTGCGTGCCCAGGAAGCAGGCTACCTGGATCAGCTCAGGATCGGTTTCGGAGGTGGGGCCAATATTACCAGTATTGCTGTTCTTGAATCCTATAACATTTATGAGGACATTGGTGGGGCCCAATATGAGAACAGCTATACAAAAATGTTACAGAATATTGGAAATCAGTATTTTGTACAAGTTGAGTGGTTTAGTAAGTTCCTCATTGTCGCCCTGAGGCCCGGCACCTATACCTACCGTTTCAGCAAGTTGAATGAAATCGACTTCACAAATGAAACCGTTGAACGCGAAACCCCTTATCTTCTTCGCTATTTCACTGTGCCTTTTGAGGCCAGGTACAGCTTTGATCTCCAGCGCTTCCGTCCCTACGCAGGCGGTTCTGTGGCTTACAGTAACCTGCTGGGTTCACTTGATGCTTCCAATGAGACCTTTATCATATCCAGGTTTACCGCCGGAGCTGTGGCCGGAACTTATATAGATCTAAGGTATGTGATTCTCGATCTGCATGCAGGTTATAATGTGGGACTGCATAACATAACCAATAAAACAGATCGTTTTGCAAC
>Ga0210060_1000249_pt1 | contig 25861 bp, 23 predicted proteins | sample Joice_CattailNLB_FD_184871 | JGI IMG/M metagenome (GOLD analysis project Ga0210060, IMG submission 184871) | Wetland microbial communities from San Francisco Bay, California, USA, that impact long-term carbon sequestration - Joice_CattailNLB_D2... | ecosystem: Environmental > Aquatic > Marine >...
CCTTCTTGAAGCGCTTGACCGCCTCTTCGCCCGCATCGGACCAGGACAGGTCCGACAGATGCACCAGGCCGTCGATGCCGCCCACCAGTCCGACGAACACGCCGAAATCGGTGATCGACTTGATCTGCCCACGGACGCGATCGCCCTTCTTGAACTCGCGTGCAAAGTCGTCCCAGGGATTCGGCAGGCACTGCTTCATGCCAAGCGAGATGCGCCTGCGGTCCTCGTCGATTTCGAGGATCATCACCTCGACCTCGTCGCCGACCTGCGTCACCTTGGACGGATGCACGTTCTTGTTGGTCCAGTCCATTTCGGAGACGTGGACCAGGCCTTCGATGCCTTCCTCGACTTCGACGAACGCCCCGTAGTCGGTCAGATTGGTCACCTTGCCGAACAGCCGCGTGCCCTGCGGGTAGCGCCGCCCGATGCCGACCCAGGGATCCTCGCCGAGCTGCTTCAGGCCGAGCGAGACGCGGTTCTTCTCCGCGTCGAACTTGAGCACCTTCGCGGTCACCTCGTCGCCCACGTTGAGCACCTCGGACGGATGCTTCACACGCCGCCAGGCAAGGTCGGTGATGTGCAGCAGCCCGTCGATGCCGCCCAGATCCACGAACGCGCCGTAATCGGTGATGTTCTTGACCACGCCCTTGACGATCGCGCCTTCGGACAGGGTCGACAGCAGCGCTTCGCGCTCGGCGCCAACCGTTTCCTCGAGCACTGCACGACGCGACACCACGACGTTGTTGCGCCGCCGGTCGAGCTTGATGACCTTGAACTCCATCTGCTTGCCCTCGAAGGGCGTGGTGTCCTTGACGGGCCGCAGGTCCACGAGCGAGCCCGGCAGGAAGGCGCGAATGCCCGCGATCATGACGGTCAGGCCGCCTTTCACCTTGCCGGAGATGACGCCCTCGACCTTGTCGCCGTTTTCGAGCGCTTTCTCGAGATCCATCCACGCGGCGAGGCGCTTGGCCTTTTCGCGCGACAGGCGCGTCGCGCCGAATCCGTCTTCGAGCGCCTCGATCGACACCGACACGAAGTCGCCGGGCTTGACGTCGATTTCGCCCGCGTCGTTGCGGAACTCTTCGATCGGGATGACGCTTTCGGATTTGAGGCCGGCGTTAACGATGACCACATTGGGATCGACGCTGACGACCTCGGCGGTGATGACTTCGCCGACGCGCATCTCCTTGCGGTGGATGCTTTCTTCGAACAGCGCGGCGAAGGATTCGTGATCGGGTGCCTGCGATACAGCGGGGGAAGCCATGGACATGTAAGGGAAAAAACCTTTTGTACCGTCCTTCCGCTGGGGAATGGAACGGGTCAAGTTGTCGACTCGGGCCGCCGCCGGTTGCGCGCGGTACGGTACCGCTGTACTGCGCGCGAGACGCACGACAGGCCCACCAAATTCAGCATCGCATGCGTTGATTTCAATTAATAATCAACGCCTTTCGCTGCCTACCCCGGCCCGCCACCAGCCCAGCACCGTCTCGACCACGGCGTCGACCGATAGCGAAGAGCATTCCAGCGCCTTCGCATCGGCCGCTCGCGTCAGTGGCGCAACGGCCCTGGCCGTATCACGCGCATCGCGCGCAGCCAGGTCACGGGAAAGGGCGCGCAGGTTAGCATGGATTCCTTTTTGTTTCAACTGGTTATACCTGCGGCGGGCACGCTCCTCGGCCGATGCGGTCAGAAACACCTTGAGCGCGGCGTCGGGGAACACGATGCTGCCCATGTCGCGGCCGTCCGCGACCAGTCCGGGCGCGCGGCGGAACGCCCGTTGGCGGGTAAGCAATGCACGGCGCACGGCCGGATGCTGTGCCACCTGCGAGGCGCGTTCGGCGCAGCGCTCGTCGTACAGCGCCGCGCTGACGTCCTCGCCCTCGAGACGGATTTCGTCCCCGGCAAAGCGCGCCTCGAGCGTCTCGGCGAGCCGCGCGAGGCCTGTGGCGTCGTCGGGTGCGACCCCGGCGCGCAGCGAGGCGAGCGCGACCAGGCGGTACAGCGCCCCGCTCTCCAGGTAGTGAAAACCGAGCGCCTGCGCCACCCGCTTGGCGACCGTGCCCTTGCCCGAGGCCGAGGGCCCGTCGATCGCGATGACGGGCACGCTCATGCCGGCGCCACGATCGCCGCCAGCGCGTCGAAGTAGCCGGGAAAGGTCTTCGCGACGCAATCCGGATCGTTGATGCGCACCGCGACGCCGCCGAGGCTGGCGAGCGCCAGGCTCATCGCCATGCGGTGATCCTCATAGGTGTCGACCGTCGCCGGCCGCAGCGTTGCCGGCGGCGTGATACGCAGGCCGTCGGGACGCTCGTCGACCTCGGCGCCGAACTTGCGCAGCTCGGTCGCCATCGCCGCGATGCGATCGGTCTCCTTGACCCGCCAGCTCGCGACGTTGCGGATCGTGCTCGGGCCGCGCGCGAACAGCGCCGCGACCGCCGCGGTCATCGCGGCATCCGGGATGTGATTGAGATCGAGGTCGATCGGCGCGAGTGGCGCCTGCCCGCGCACCTCGATCCAGTCGGGTCCCGCGCTGACCTGCGCCCCCATCTTCTCGAGCACCTCGATGAACGCGGTATCGCCCTGGATGCTGTCGCGGCCCACGCCTTCGACGCGCACCGGCCCGCCGCCGATCGCCCCTGCGGCGAGGAAGTACGACGCCGCCGAGGCATCGCCCTCGACGTGCAGCGTGCCCGGCGACCGGTACGGCCCCGCGGGCAGCCGAAAGCTGCGCCAGTCGCTGCGCGCGACGGCGATCCCGAAGCGGGCCATCAGCCGGAGCGTGATCTCCACGTAGGGCTTCGAGATCAGCTCGCCCGCCACTTCGACGACCTGCGGCGTCCCGCGCAGCGGCAAGGCCATGAGCAGCGCGGTCAGGAACTGCGAAGACAGCGCGCCGCGGACACGCACCGGCGCGTCCGATTGCGCGGTCGCGGGATGCCCGGGGTGGATGGCGAGCGGCGGAAAGCCCTCGTTGCCGAGGTAGTCGATGCGCGCACCGAGCTGGCGCAGCGCGTCGACCAGGTCGCCGATCGGGCGCTCGTGCATGCGCGCCACGCCCGCCAGCCGGTAGTGGCCCCCGGCGAGCGCGAGCACCGCGGTCAGCGGGCGAAACGCAGTGCCCGCGTTGCCAAGGAACAGCTCGGCCTCGCGCACGCGCGGCGCGCCGCCCAGGCCCCGCACGCGCAGATCGTCGCCATCGCGCGCGCACTCGACGCCGAGCCGCGCGAGCGCATCGCGCATTACCCGCGTGTCATCGGCATCGAGCAGCCCGACGAGCCGCGTATCGCCGCGCGCCAGCGCGGCAAGCAGCAGCGCGCGATTGGAGATGCTCTTCGAGCCCGGCAAGCGAACCGTGCCCGCGGCGCGGCGGACGGGTTCGAGATCGAGCGTGCGCATCGCCGAACGCCTGGTCCCTAGGCCGATCCGTCCGCGTCGGGGTTCGCGCGCCGCAGCCAGGCGTCGCGCGCCTCGCGCGCGGCCGCAAAAACCTGCTCGAGCGCCGCGCCATCGCCGCGCTCGAGCATCACGCGCAGCTGCTCGAGCCGGTCCTGGTAATGCCGGCATTCGGCAAGCAGCAGGTCGCGGTTCGCCAGGCAGATGTCGCGCCACATCTCGGGATGGCTGGAGGCGATGCGGGTGAAATCGCGAAAGCCGGCGCCCGCGTTGTCGAACAGCAGCGCGCGGTCCTGGCGTGCGGCGAAGGCGTGCACCAGCGCGTAGGCCAGCAGGTGAGGCAGGTGGCTGACGGCCGCCAGCACTGCGTCATGCGTCTCGGGCGTCAGCTGCGAGACCTGCGCGCCGCAGGCCTGCCAGGCCGCGGCCACCCGCGCGACGCTTTCGGCCGGGTTCTCCTCGAGCGGGGTGAGGATCACGCGCTTGCCGCGAAACAGCGCGGCGCGCGCCGCGGCGACCCCGCTCGCCTCGGCGCCCGCGATCGGATGCCCCGGGACGAACTGCGCCGCGCGCGCGCCAAGTGCGCCGCGCGCCGCGGCCACCGCATCGCGCTTGGTGCTCCCGGCGTCGGTGAGCAGCGTCTCGCCGGCCAGGCGCGGCGCGAGCGCCGCGAGGATCGTCGGGGTCTGCGCCACCGGCGCGGCGAGCAGCACGAGATCGGCATCCTGCGCAGCCTGCGCCGCGTCGCTCGCCTGCGCGTCGATGACGCCGAGCGCGCGCGCCCGGGCGAGGTTGTCCGGGTTGCGACCGACGCCGACGATCGTGCCGCAGGCGCCCGCCGCTTTCAGCGCCAGTGCGAACGAGCCGCCGATCAGGCCGACGCCGATGATCGCGACGCGCTCGAACCGCGCGCTCATTCCTTCAGGCTGGCGGCCAGCGCAGCGAGAAAGCGCGTGTTTTCCTCTCCCGTGCCAACGGTCACGCGCAGGTGCTCGGGCAAGCCGTAGCCGGCCACCGGCCGCACGATGACGCCGCGCTTGAGCAGCCGCTTGTACACCTCGGCGGCCTTGCCGACGCGCACCGTGAGGAAGTTGCCGAAGGAGGGAATGGCGTCCAGCCCCAGCGCCTTGATACCCTCGTCGAGCTGACGCAGCCCCTGGAGGTTCGTCGCGTAGCTGCGCGCGACGAATTCCATGTCGTCCAGCGCGGCGCGCGCCGCGGCGAGCGCCAGGTTGTTGACGTTGAATGGCTGGCGCACGCGATTCAGGATGTCGGCAACCGCGGCATGCATCAGGCCGTAGCCGACGCGCAGGCCGGCCAGTCCGTAGGCCTTGGAGAAGGTGCGCACGACGATCAGGTTCGGATGGCGCTTGAGCCACTTCACCGAGTCGTATTTCGACTCCAGCGGCAGGTACTCGCTATACGCCTCGTCGAGCACGACCAGCACGCGCGCGGGGACCGCCTGGAGCAGCGCCTCGATCTCGGTCGCCGGGGCGAAGGTGCCGGTCGGATTGTTCGGGTTCGCGAGCCACAGCACGCGGGTATGTTCCTCGACCGCCTTCGCCATGGCGGGGAGGTCGTGGCCATACTGTTTCGCGGGAACCACGATCGAACGCGCGCCGCGCGCCTGCGTCGCGAGCGGATACACGGCGAAGGCATGCTGCGACAGGACCGCGGAGCGCCCTTCGCCGAGAAACGCGAGCGAGACCAGCTCCAGCACGTCGTTCGATCCGTTGCCCAGCACGATCGCGCTCAGGTCGACGTTGAAGCGCGCGGCGAGCGCCGTCTTCAGCTCGAAGCCGTTGCCGTCCGGATAGCGGCAGATGTCGCCGAGTGCCGCGTCGATCGCGGCGCGCGTGCGCGGACCGATGCCGAGCGGATTTTCGTTGGAGGCCAGCTTCACCACCGAGGCTTCGTCTAGGCCGAGCTCGCGCACCAGCTCCGAGATCGGCTTGCCGGGCTGGTACGGCGCGATCGCGCGCACGTACTCCGGCGCGAGCGCAGTGAGCTCGTTCACTTTGGACAGGGGGGCGTTCATCGGACGGTCGACTCCAGCGCGGCGCGCTAGCTGCTCGCGGCCAGCGGATAGGAACCCAGCACCTTGAGGAACGGCGCAAGCGCAGACAGCTCCTTCAGCGCCGCAGCCACCGGAGGATCGTTGCGATGACCCTCGAGATCGACGAAAAAATGGTACTCCCACTTGCCGATGCGCATCGGGCGCGACTCGAAACGGCTCATGCTCACGCCGTGCTTGGCGAGCGGCGAGAGCAGCGCGTGCACCGCGCCGGGACGGTTCGGCGCCGACATCACCAGCGAGGTGCCGTCGCGCCCGCTCGGCGCCGGCGCTTCGTCGCCGAGCACCAGAAAGCGCGTGCGGTTGTTCGGATCGTCCTCGATGTTGGTCGCCACCAGGCGCAGCCCGTAGCGCGCCGCGGCGTTTTCGGGCCCGATCGCAGCCACGCCCTTCTCGCCCGCCGCGCGCCGCGCCGCTTCCGCGTTGCTCGACACCGGCACGCGCTCCGCGTTCGGCAGCCGCTGGGCAAGCCAGCGATGGCACTGGGCGAGCGATTGCGCGTGCGAGTACACGCGTCGCACGCCGTCGAGCGAATCGCCGCGCAGCATCGCGTTCTGGTGGATGCGCAGCACCACCTCGGCGCAGATCTTCTTCGGCGTCGAGAGCAGCAGGTCGAGCGTGCGGCCCACGGCGCCTTCGGCGGAGTTCTCCACCGGAACCACGGCGTAGCGCACGGCGCCGGTTTCGATGCTGCGGAACACCTCATCGATCGAGGCGCAGGGTACGCCCTCGATCACCGAACCGAACTGGCGCAGCAGCGCCTGCTCGCTGAAGGTGCCCTCCGGCCCCAGATAGGCGACCCGGATGGTCTCCTCCATCGCGCGGCAGGCGGAAATGACCTCGCGGAACACCGCGGCGACGCCGGCCTCGGGCAGCGGGCCGCGGTTCTCGGCCGCCATCCGGCGCAGGATCTCGGCCTCGCGCTCGGGCCGGTAGGCCTGCGCGCCCTCTTTGAGCGCACCGATGCGCTGCGCAAGCGCCGCGCGCCGGTTGACGAGCGCCAGCAGCTCGGCGTCGATTGCGTCGATCTCAGCCCGAATCTTAGCGATGTCTTCCTTGGCCATCGATCCGCGATCTCCCGAACGTCCGCCGTGGCCGTCAGTGCGCGCCCGCCGGCAGGTCCGCCAGATAGCGTACGCCAAGCACGCCGTTCACCGCGCGCAATTCATCGAGCACGGCGTCGGTCACCGGCGTATCGACATCGACCAGGGTATAGGCCATTTCGCCGCGCGATTTGTTGAGCATGTTGTGAATGTTGATGCCACGCGCGCCGAGCGTGTGCGAGATCCCGGCGAGAATGTCGGGCGCATTGGCGTTCGCGATCGCGAGCCGGTACGGCGATTCGCGCGACATGCGGGCATCCGGAAAGTTGACCGCGTTGGTCACGTCGCCATGCTCGAGGTAGGCACGAACCTGTTCGACCACCATGACCGCGCAATTCTCCTCGGCCTCGCGCGTCGATGCGCCGAGGTGCGGCAAGGCGATCACGCCGGGCCGGCCCAGCACCGCGGCCGAGGGGAAGTCGCTGACGTAGCACTTGAGGCGGCCCGCCTGCAGGGCCGCCACGACCGCGGCATCCTCGACGACCTCGTCACGCGAGAAGTTCAGCAGTACCGCGCCGGGACGCAGCTGGGCCAGGTTGCGCGCGCCGATGAGATGGCGCGTCTGCGCGGAGAGCGGCACGTGCACGGTGACGAAGTGGCTCGCCTTCAGCACCTCGTCGATGCTGGTCGCACGCCGCACCTGCGAGGGCAGCCCCCAGGCCGCGTCGACCGTAATTTCCGGGTCGTAGCCCAGTACCTGCATGCCGAGCCGGATCGCGACATCGGCGACCAGGCTGCCGATCTTGCCCAGCCCGATCACGCCGAGGGTGTGTCCCGGCAGCTCGACCCCCGCGTAGGCCTTCTTGCCCGACTCGATGCGCTTGCCGAGCTCGGGCGCGGCCGGATCCAGTCCACGCACGAACTCCAGCGCGCCGCCGATATTGCGCGCCGCCATGAGCATGCCGGCGAGCACGAGTTCCTTGACCGCGTTGGCGTTGGCGCCGGGCGCGTTGAACACCGGGATGCCGCGCGCCGACAGCTTCGGCACCGGGATGTTGTTGACCCCGGCCCCGGCACGGCCGATCGCCTTCAATCCGGGGCCGAAGTCGTAGGCGTGCAGGTCACGCGAGCGCAGCAGGATCACCTCCGGCGCGCTCGACTCGCTGACCACCGCATAGCGCTCGGCCGGCAGCCCCTTGAGCCCGACCGGCGAGACCTGGTCGAGCACGAGCACTTCGGTCTTGCGCGCCGTGCCTTCAGCCATGGCGCGCCTCGAAGGCCTGCATGTACTCGATGAGCCGGCGCACGCCCTCGATCGGCATCGCGTTGTAGATCGAGGCGCGCATGCCGCCGACCGACCGGTGCCCCTTGAGCTGCAGCAGGCCGCGCTTTCCGGCGCCGTCCAGGAACTCGGCGTCCAGCCTGGCATCGGCGAGCGTGAACGGCACGTTCATGCGCGAGCGGTCCTCCGGCGCGACCGGGTTCCGGTACAAGCCGCTGGCATCGATGAAATCGTAGAGCAGCTTGGCCTTCGCGACGTTGCGGCGTTCGATCTCAGGAATGCCGCCCAGCTGCTTGAGCCACTTGAAGACCAGCCCGGCGACGTAGATCGCATAGGTCGGCGGCGTATTGAGCATCGACCCCGCCTCGGCCTGCTGCTTGTAGTCCATCACCGAGGGCGTGCCCTTCGCCGCGCGCCCGAGCATGTCCTCGCGCACGACGACGATCGTCAGGCCGGCCGGTCCGACATTCTTCTGCGCGCCGGCGTAGATCAGCGCGAACTTGGACACGTCGATCGGCCGTGACAGAAAATGCGACGACGCATCGGCCACCAGCGGCAGCTCGCCGAGCGCCGGGATCCAGTGGAATTCGACGCCGCCGATCGTCTCGTTGGAGCAGTAATGAACATAGGCGGCATCGCGGCGCGGCGTCCACTGCGCTTCGCGCGGCGCGTAGCTGAAGGCGCGGTCCTCGCTCGAGGCGGCGATGTGCACGTCGCACAGCGCGCGCGCCTCCTTGACCGCCTTCTTCGACCATTCGCCGGTCACGACGTAGTCGGCCTTGCCCTTGCCGCCGAGCAGATTCATCGGCACCTGGGCGAACTGCAGGGTCGCCCCGCCCTGCAGAAAGAGCACCTTGTAATGCGCCGGGATCGCGAGCAGCTCGCGCAGATCGTGCTCGGCGGCTTCGGCGATCGAGATGAATTCCTTGCCGCGATGGCTCATCTCCATCACGCTCATGCCCGATCCGTGCCAATCGAGGATCTCGTCCCCGGCGCGCGCCAATACCTCGTCCGGCAGCACCGCGGGGCCGGCGCTGAAGTTGTAGGCGCGCGTCATCAGTGCAGACCCGAAGGCTCGCCCGGCCCGGGCGGCAGGTGCGGCGGCTCGGACGCATCATCGCCATTGCCGCTCAGTGCACCCCCGCCGTCCTCGCCGTTGCCATTGCCAGCGCCGTTGCCGTTGCCGTTTCCCGCGCTCTCCGCATCGCGCTCGACAATGCGCTCGATGCCGGCGAGCCGCTGCCCGTCGTCGAGCGAGATCAGCGTCACGCCCTGCGTCGTACGGCCCATCGGCCGGATCTGTGCGACCTCGGTGCGGATCAGCACGCCGCCGGTGGAGATGAACATCACCTCGTCATGGTCGTCGACCAGCGTCGCGCCGACCAGCCGCCCGTTGCGCTCGCTCGCCTGGATCGCGATCATGCCCTGCCCGCCCCGTCCGTGGCGCGTGTACTCGGCCACCGGCGTCCGCTTGCCGTAGCCCTGCTCGGTCGCCGTGAGCACGGTGCCCGACTCGTCCTTGGCCACCAGCATGCACACCACGCGGGCGTCCTCGCCCAGACGCATGCCGCGCACCCCGGCCGCCTGCCGCCCCATCGGACGGACCGCGTCCTCGGCAAAGCGGATTGCCTTGCCTTCCGAAGAAAACAGCATCACGTCGCACTGCCCGTCGGTCAGCGCAGCACCGATCAGGTAGTCGCCCTCGTCGAGACTGACCGCGATGATGCCCGAGGGCCGCGGTCGCGAGAAACCCGAAAGCGGCGTTTTCTTCACCGTGCCTTGCGCGGTCGCCATGAACACGTAGTGCTCGTCGTCGAACTCGCGTACCGGCACGACCGCCGTGATCTTCTCGCCTTCGGCGAGCGGGAAGACGTTCACCAGCGGCTTGCCGCGGCTCGTGCGGCTGCCCTGCGGGACCTCGTAGACCTTGAGCCAGTACAGGCGCCCGCGACTCGAGAAGCACAGCAGGTTGTCGTGCGAATGCGCGACGAACAGGCGCTCGACGAAATCGTCCTCCTTGGTGGCCGTCGCAGTGCGGCCGCGGCCGCCGCGGCGCTGCGCGCGGTAATCGGCAAGCGGCTGCGCCTTGACGTAGCCGCTGTGCGAGAAGGTCACTACCATGTCCTGCGGCGCGATCAGGTCCTCGAGCGAGATGTCCTCGGCGACGGTCACGATCTCGCTGCGCCGCGCGTCGCCGAAATCTTCCTTGATGCGGCCCAGCTCGTCCGAGATGATCGCCACGATACGTGCGGGCTTGTCCAGGATGTCGACCAGATCCGCGATCTGCTCCATGACCTGCCGGTACTCGTCGCGGATCTTGTCCTGCTCGAGCCCGGTCAGGCGCTGCAAGCGCAGCTCGAGGATCGCCTGCGCCTGCGCATCCGAGAGGCGATAGCCCTCCGGCTGCAGGCCGAACGCCGCCGCGAGCCCCTCGGGCCGGTAGGCCGCGGCCGAGCCGCGCTCGAGCATCTCCCGCACCAGCGCGGATTGCCACAGGCGCGCCATCAGGGCCTGCTTCGCCTCTGCCGGCGCGGGCGCCTGCTTGATCAGGGCAATGACCTCATCGACATTCGACAGCGCAACCGCGAGCCCTTCGAGCACGTGGCCGCGTTCGCGCGCCTTGCGCAGATCGAACACGGTGCGCCGCGTCACGACCTCGCGGCGGTGCGCGATGAAGGCCTCGATCATTGACTTCAGATCGAGCAGCTTCGGCTGGCCGTCGACCAGCGCGACGATGTTCATGCCGAAGCTGTCCTGCAGCTGGGTATGCTTGAAAAGGTTGTTCAGCACCACCTCGGGGATCTCGCCGCGCTTGAGCTCGATCACCACGCGCATGCCGGATTTGTCCGACTCGTCGCGAATGTCCGAAATGCCCTCGAGGCGCTTCTCGGTCACCAGCTCGGCGATGCGCTCGAGCAGGGCCTTCTTGTTCACCTGGTACGGCAGCTCGTCGACGATGATCGCCTGGCGATCGCCCTTGCCGATCTCCTCGAAGTGCGTGCGAGCGCGCATCACGACGCGCCCGCGCCCCGTGCGGTAGCCCTCGTGCACGCCCGCGATGCCGTAGATGATCGCCGCGGTCGGGAAATCCGGCGCCGGCATCAGCTTGATCAGCTCCTCGATCGCGCAGGCCGGATGCTCGAGGACGTGCAGGCAGGCATCGACCACTTCGGACAGATTGTGCGGCGGTATATTGGTCGCCATGCCCACCGCGATTCCCGAGGAGCCGTTCACCAGAAGGTTCGGGACCCGCGCCGGAAGCACGGTCGGTTCGCGCTCCTGACCGTCGTAGTTCGCAACGAAATCGACCGTCTCGCGGTCGATGTCGGACAGCATTTCGTGAGCGAACTTGGTGAGCCGCACCTCGGTGTAGCGCGAGGCGGCCGCGTTGTCGCCGTCGACCGAGCCGAAATTGCCCTGACCATCGATCAGCAGGTAGCGCAGGCTGAAGCTTTGCGCCATGCGCACCATGGTGTCGTAGATCGCCGCATCCCCGTGCGGATGGAATCTGCCCATGACGTCGCCGGAGACGCGCGCCGACTTCTTGTACGGGCGGTTCCAGTGGTTGGCCAGCTCGTTCATGCCGTACAGGATGCGTCGATGCACCGGCTTGAGGCCGTCGCGCACATCGGGCAGTGCGCGCCCCACGATGACGCTCATCGCGTAATCGAGGTACGAGCGGCGCATCTCTTCTTCGAGGCTGACCGGCAGTGTCTCCTTGGCGAACTGATCCATTCGTGGCGTCGTGTGTGTGCTGTGGTGCGTTGTCGAACGACTCGTCGTCGAACGACTAATGGTTGGCGTGGTCGGTGATCGGCATCAAAGGGCTTCGCAAGCGACCAGACCGAGAGACAAAATAGGGCTCAAAAAAACGAAGAATTTTAGCATGCGAAGGCGTGCCGAGTATCGCTTAGGTCGGCCGCCGAACGCGATGGTTGGTCCAGCGCAACTGCCGGTTTTCTTTTCGCCGCGCCCGCGCCCGCCGCGCTTGTCCGCAGCGCCAGCGCCGTGCTTAAATCGACGCAGGCGGCGCGCATGCGGGGTGGGACCCGCGTCCGCGGCGATCGGTACAACGACAACCACCGAAACAGGGAGGCGTGGTGAAAGCGCTCAAAATCTTCATGGCTGGGTTTCTGGCGGCGGGGCTGCTGGCCGGCGCGGGCACTGCGGCCGCACAGGACAAGGACGGGCATTGGGTCGACGCGAGCCAGGCGGTCTGGAAGGATGGCTCCGGGATGTGCTGGAAGGCGGGCTACTGGACGCCGGCGATGGCGATCGAGGAGTGCGACCCGGACCTCATGAAGAAGCCGATGCGCGAGGCACCGCGTGCCGCGCCCAAGGCGCAGCCGAAGGCGAAGACCCTGACCATCACCTCAACGGAGCTTTTCGCGTTCAACAAGTCGGTCCTGACCAGCGAAGCGAAAACGCGGCTCGATCGCGAGGTGATCGGGCGACTGGGCGAATTCGCGACGATCCAGTTCATCAACGTCTACGGGCACACCGATCGCATCGGCTCGGCGCAGTACAACCAGAAGCTTTCCGAGCGGCGCGCAAACGCGGTGAAGGCCTATCTGGTGTCCAAGGGTGTTGCCGCCTCGAAGGTCGAGACCTACGGCTACGGCAAGACTTCGCCGGTGAAGAGCTGCCCCGGCAAGATGAGCCGCAAGGCGCTGATCGACTGCCTCGCACCGAACCGGCGCGTCGTCGTCGAAGCGAAGGGCATGCCCAGAAACTGAGGCGGCGTCTCGCGGCGCTTGCTGAGGAAGGCCCCGTGCAAGCGGGGCCTTTTCATTTGTGGCCCAACCGACACTGATCCTGCCGCGCTGGATTGTTCCGATCGAGCCCGACGGCCTGGTGCTCGAGCGCAGCGCGGTGGTGCTGCGCGAATCGCGCATCGAGGCCGTGCTGCCCGCGCAGGACGCGCGCGCGCAGTTCGGCGGCGCTGCGGTGCTCGAGCTGCCCGAGCACGTGCTGCTGCCCGGGCTGGTGAATGCGCACACCCACGCGGCGATGACGCTGATGCGCGGGCTCGCGGACGATCTGCCGCTGATGCGCTGGCTGAACGAGCACATCTGGCCGGTGGAAAGCCGCCACGTCACGCCCGAATTCGTGCGCGACGGCACGCTGCTGGCCTGCGCCGAGATGCTGCGCGGCGGGATCACCTGCTTCAACGACATGTACTTCTACCCCGAGGCCGCGCTCGAGGCCGCCGAGACGGCGGGCATGCGCGCGGTGGTGGGCATGATCGTGGTCGATTTTCCGACCGCGTATGCATCCGACGCGGACGACTATCTGCAAAAGGGGCTCGCGCTGCGCGACCGCCATCGCGACGACCCGCTCGCGGCGTTCTGTCTTGCGCCGCACGCGCCCTACACGGTGTCGGACGATGCGTTTCGCAAGATCGGCATGCTTGCCGGCGAGCTCGACGTGCCGGTGCACATCCATGTGCACGAAACCGAAGACGAGGTCGAACGCTCGGTCGCCGAGCACGGCGTGCGCCCCCTGGAGCGACTGCGCCGTCTGGGGCTGCTGGGGCCCAATTTGATCGCCGTGCATGCCGTACACCTGACGGACGAGGAGATTTTGTTGCTTTTCCGCCACAACGCCTCGGTGGTTCACTGTCCGTCTTCGAACCTGAAACTGGCGAGCGGCTTGGCCCCGGTTGCGCGGATTCTCAGCCAGGGCGTCAACCTGGCGCTGGGCACGGACGGCGCCGCCAGCAACAACCGGCTCGACCTGTTCGGCGAGATGCGCCTCGCGGCCCTGCTCGGCAAGGCGGTCGCCGGAAATGCTGAGGCAATACCGGCGCATAGCGCCCTACGGGCCGCGACGCTGGGCGGCGCGACGGCCCTTGGCCTGGACGACAGGATCGGGTCGATCGTCCCCGGGAAGGATGCCGATCTGACTGCGGTCCGTCTGTCGGGGCTCGAGCTCCTGCCCCGCTATGACGCGATGTCGCACCTGGTCTATGCTGCGGGGCGGGAACACGTCAGCCATGTCTGGGTTCGCGGGCAGTTGCGCGTGGAGGCCGGACAGTTGCCAGATTCCTTGATCGCGGGGTTGGAATCACGCTGTGACTTATGGCAGAATTTGATCAAGCGTGGTCCAGGGTCTTGATACATCGGAATTTTTGGATCATTAAATAAAGTTAGCTCAGAGAGGAATCGGCATGAACAAGAAAATGTGGCTGTCGGTTATCGCAGCTGCGGGCATCGCGCTTTCGGGTGCGTCTTTCCACGTTGCAGCGCAATCGAAGGACGGCCATTGGACCGACGCGGCAGACATGGTCTGGAAGGACGGCTCCGGGATGTGCTGGAAGGCCGGCTACTGGACCCCTGCAATGGCCATCGAGGAATGCGACCCGGATCTCATGAAAAAGCCCATGGCCCCCAAGGCGCCCATGGCAAAGCCGCGTCCGCGCCCGGTTTCCCAGAAGGTGACGCTTGCAGCAGACGTCCTGTTTGATTTCGACAAGTCGGTGATCAAGCCCGAGGGCAAGGCGCGCCTCGACGATCTCGTGTCGAAGATCAGCGGCATCAACCTCGAAGTCGTGATCGCGATCGGTCACACCGACTCGATCGGTAGCGAGGCGTACAACCAGAAACTGTCGGTCCGCCGCGCCGAGTCCGTGAAGGCCTACATGGTCTCCAAGGGCATCGCCGCGAACCGGATCTACACCGAAGGCAAGGGCGAGAAGCAGCCGGTCGCCAGCAACAAGACCAAGGAAGGCCGCGCGAAGAACCGTCGCGTGGAAATCGAGGTCATCGGCACCCGCAAGTAAGCTTTCTCCTCCCGGAAAAGCCCTGCCTCGGCAGGGCTTTTTTTTTGCCGAACGAAGTGCTCGACGAATGGCCTAAATGAACGTCCCCATGGAGCGCCCGTTAAACGCCGATCCCGCCGAGTTGGAGAAATTCAGCCAGCTCGCCCATCGCTGGTGGGATCCGACCAGCGAATTCCGCCCGCTGCACGAGATCAATCCGCTGCGCCTCGAGTGGATCGACGGCATCGCGCGACTCGCGGGGAAGACGATGCTCGACGTCGGCTGCGGCGGCGGCATCCTCGCCGAAGCCGCCGCGCGAAAGGGCGCGCAGGTCACCGGCATCGACCTCTCGGAGCGCGCTCTCAAGGTCGCGCAGCTGCATCTGCTCGAGACCCGGCTGCCGATTGCCTACGAGCTCACTTCGCCCGAAGACTACGCAGAAGCGCATCCCGCTTCGTTCGACGTGGTGACCTGCATGGAGCTGCTCGAGCACGTGCCCGATCCCGGACGTACGGTCGCGGCCTGCGCGCAGCTGCTGAAGCCGGGCGGTCAGGCATTCTTCTCGACGATCAACCGCAATCCGAAATCCTATCTGTTCGCGATCATCGGCGCCGAATACGTCCTCAGCCTGCTGCCGAAAGGCACGCACGACTACGCGCGCTTCATCCGGCCTTCCGAGCTCACCGGCTGGTGCCGCGAGGCGGGGCTCGGCCCGGTCGCGCTCAAGGGCATGACCTACAACCCGTTCACGCGCGTGTATCGGCTGGGCAGCGATTGCGGCGTGAACTACCTGCTTCACTGCACGCGGACTTCATGAGCGTGGCGCAGGTTCGCGCACTGCTGTTCGATTTCGACGGCACGCTCGCCGACACCGCGGCGGATCTGTGTTCGGCGGTCAACGCGCTGCGCGCCGAGCGGGGCCTCGCGGCGCTACCGCTCGCCGCGGCGCGGCCCTACGCATCGAGCGGCGCGCGCGGCTTGCTGCGCGCTGCCTTCGGCGTGACGCCCGAGCACGCCGAGTACGACGCGATGCGCGAGGCCTTTCTGCGCCACTACGCGGGTTGCCTGAGCGAGCAGACGGCGCTCTTCCCCGGCATCGCACAGCTGCTCGAGGAACTCGCAGCACGGGACATCGCCTGGGGCATCGTCACCAACAAGACCACGCGCTTCACCGAGACAATCGTCGCCGCGCTGGGCCTGTCGCCGGACTGCGTGGTCTGCGGGGATACGACGCCGCATTCCAAGCCGCACCCGGCGCCGCTGCTGCACGCCGCGCAGGTCCTGTCGCTCGCGCCGTCGAACTGCTGGTACGTCGGCGACGACTTGCGCGACATCCAGGCCGCACAGGCCGCGGGGATGCGCTCGATCGCCGTCGAGTACGGCTACCACGGCGTCGAAAACGGCGGCCCGCACAGCTGGAATGCCGATGCGGTGATCGCCCATCCGCTCGATCTGCTCGCGCAAATCGAGGGTTAGGCGCGGCGGTTGATTTCCGCCCGATCGTCCCGATATGGGACAATGCATCTGCAGTACATGGGGGCGACTTGGATTCGACGTGGGTCGCGAAGCAGCACAGGGCATGCCGAGGACCAGTTCCCTCGTAAATCCAGCTGGAAACACATAAACGCCAACGACGAGCGTTTCGCTCTAGCCGCCTAACACCGGCTAGACGCTGCACTAGCTTGCTGATGGGCTAGGCCCCGAAAGGGGTGCAGCGTCATTTACATCAGCCTCTCCGCACGGTCTGGCCGCTTGGCCCTGCGGATCCGTCGAAGCGGCTGGCTGAGCGTCAGCCCGCCCGCCGGCGGACGCGAGGCGAGATCCAAATGGCGAGGCTAAGCATGTAGTCCTGACTGTAGAGGGCTTGCGGACGCGGGTTCGATTCCCGCCGCCTCCACCACTTCGTCGGCCACTGCCTGGCGCCGCGCCGGGCGGCCGTATCGATGGCGATGACCCTGGTCGGCCTTGGTTTCGGCGGCAAATGGGCTCCCCTAACTTTCGATAGGCAAGGGATCGGACGATGTCAGAAAGGAAATGCCTGACTGCAGCGATGCTTGAAGTCGGAATGCAGCATCGGCAGAACTTCTGTTTTACCCGGGAGCAGGTCGAGACCTACTGCGCGCTATCCGGCGACGTCAACGCCATCCATCGCGATGTGGAAGCAGCGCGGCTGAGATTTCCGGAAGTGACGGACATCGTCGTTCCGGGCGGTCTCATCCAGATCGTGGTGACCGGCATATTCGGTTCCCAGCTTCCGGGCGACGGCACGCTGGGTCTGACCTTCACGCCGGATCGCTTCCGCAGACCGGTGTGTCCGGGCGACACGATCACGGTCACCGTCGAAGTGACCAAGATCCGCCGTGACTTGGTCGACATGGACGTGCTTGTCGACGATGCCAAGGGGACGCGGATCGGCGCCGCCAAGTCCCGCCTGCTTGCGCCGGATGAGACCTACCGACGCTGGTGGCAGGCTCAGCAGCAGCAGGGTTAAAAAGCAATCCAAGCGTCACAAGCCTCAGAGGTCGACTTCAATGGATACGCTGCCGAAGTGCCTGCTCGTCGTCACCGCCGAAGTCGATCCGGAAGTCGAGGCCGACTGGAACCGCTGGTACGACGAAGTTCACCTGCCTGCCGCCCTCGCCTGCCCCGGCGTGCTGCGCGGGCGGCGCTACGTCTCGGCCGGCCCTGTCGTCGAGACCGATCGCGGCGTACGAAAGCCCGACGCGCGCCGCATCTACACCACGGTGTACGAGCTCGACAGCCCGCAGGCCGTGGAGACGCCGGAATTCCAGGCGATGCGCGGCTGGTATCAGTTTGCGCCGCAGGTACGCTCGCGCACGCAGGTCATCCAGACGCTAAACTGACGCCCCTCGGAGGGAGGGGTCGAAACGATGCGTTTTGCGATTTTCGGCGCGGGCGGGCTCGGCGGCTACTATGGTGCGCGGCTTGCCGAAGCCGGCCACGAGGTCGCGTTCATCGCGCGCGGTGCGCAGCTCGAGGCGATGCGCAGCAGCGGCCTCAAGGTCTTCAGCCCGCTCGGCGACCTGCACCTGAAAAAGCCCACGGCGACGAGCGAGCCGCAGGAGATCGGGCCGGTCGATGCCGTTGTCGTCGCGGTGAAGACCTGGCAGGTCGCGGACGCAGCGCGCGCGATGCGGCCGATGATCGGCGCCGAGACGATGGTCGTGCCGTTCCTCAACGGCGTCGAAGCGCCCGACGAGCTCGCTGCGATCCTCGGCGCCGAGCACGTGCTCGGCGGCCTGTCGAAGGTGTTCAGCCTGATCGAAGCGCCCGGCGTGATCCGCCACTTCAATCCCGGCGCCTACGTCGAGATCGGCGAGCTCGGCGGCGGACTTTCCAAGCGGGTCGAAGCGCTGCGCGCGGCCTTCGAGCAGGCCGGTGCGCAGGCCGAGGCGAGCGCCGACATCCGCAGCGCGTTGTGGAAGAAGCTCCTCACGGTGAGCTCCTGGGCCGGGCTTGGCGCACTATCGCGCAGCCCGATGGGCGTGCTGCGCGACCTGCCCGAAACCCATGCGCTGATCGATCGCGCGATGGACGAAGGCATCGCCGTCGGCGCGCGCCGCGGCCATCCGATCGACGCCGACTACAAGCGCGAGCTGTGGACGTTCTACGCCGCGATGCCGGCCGACGCCACGGCGTCGATGCAGCGCGACATCATCGCCGGCAGGCCTTCCGAGCTCGATGCCTGGAACGGCGCCATCGTGCGCTTCGGCGCAGCGACCGGCGTCGATACGCCGGTGCAGACATTCACCTATCGCGCGCTGCTGCCGATGGAACGTCGCGCGCGCGGCCTGATTTGAAACCGGAGGACGACATGCCGAAAGCAGACTGGGTCTACAGCCTCGCAAACGACGCGCGCGGCATTGCGCGCACCCTGGCCGAGGGGGTCGAGACGCGCGTCTTCGTCGGCGACAAGGTGATGCTCTCGGTGGTGCGCATGGCGCCGAACGCGGTCGGACAGGTGCACAGCCACCCGAACGAGCAGTGGGGCGTGCTGCTCGAGGGCTCGGCGACGCGGATTCAGGGCGGCGAGGAAGTCGCGGTCAACGCCGGCGAGTTCTGGCATACGCCGGGCGGCGTGCCGCATGGCATTCGCGTCGGCGCCGAAGGCGCGGTGGTGCTCGACATCTTCAGCCCGCCGCGCGACGAATACCGCAAGGCGGGTTCGGGCTACGGCACCAAGCGCTGAGCTTTTCTAATCCGGCTGCGGCGCATGCTCGGCGCCCGCGCCGAGCAGCGGAAATGCGCTCAGCACCGAGGGGTCGCTGACCGCGGGCGCCGCGGCCACATGCGCCGGGGTCAGCTCGGCGAAAGAGGTCACGCCGAGCAGCCCGAGGCAGATGCGCACCTCCTCCTCGAGGATCTCGAGCGCGCGCACCAGCCCGGCGATGCCGTCGGCCGCCAGCCCCAAGCAGGCGAGCCGGCCGAGGCCGACCGCGCGCGCGCCGAGCGCGATGCCCTTGACCACGTCCGAGCCGCGCATGAAGCCGCCGTCGACCCAGACCTCGGCGCGCCCCGCGACGGCCTTCACCACCTCGGGCAGCACCGCGGCGCTGCCCAGGCCGTGATCGAGCTGGCGGCCACCGTGGTTCGACACGTAGACCACCTCGACGCCGTGCGCGACGGCAATCTCCGCGTCCTCGGCCGTGGCGATCCCCTTCAGGATCAACGGCAGGTCGTGCCGGTCCTTGTAGCGCTTGACCGCGTCCCAGGACAGCGCCGACTGGTATTCCATTCCCTTGGCCGCATCGGCGCGCCAGGGCTTGATGAAGCGCCCCACGAGATCGCGCTCGCGCCGGCTGTACATCGCGCTATCGACGGTCAGGCAGAAGGCGCGGTAGCCGTTGTCCTTCGCGCGGCGCACGCAGTCATCGACCCAGGCCGCATCGCCGCGCACATAGAGCTGGTAGACGCGCAGGTTGTCCGCAGCCGCCGCGGTCGCCTCGAGCCCCGGCACGCAGACCGAAGAGAGCATCTGCGGCACGCCGAAGGCGCTCGATGCGCGTGCTGCGGCCGCCGCGCCGCCATCGACGAACGATTCCATGCCGCCGACCGGCGCGAGCAGCACCGGCAGGCGGACCCGCGCACCGAGAAACTCGCCGCCCACGTCGATGCGCCGCATGTCGCGCAGCACGCGCGGCCGGAACGCGATCGAATCGAGCGCATGCCGGTTGCGGCGCACCGTGGTCTCGGTCTCGGTGCCGCCAACCAGGTAGCCCCAGGGCCCGGGCGCCAGGTTCTGGCGCGCGGCGGCGACGATTTCCTGGAGGGTGAGGAACTTCTCCGAGAGCGGTTCGCTCATGCGCCGGCCTTTCGTATGCAGGATTCGAGCAGCTCGACCGCGCGCCGCGCGAAGACCCACATGTTGGCCTCGCGTTCGGCGCTGCCGGTTTCGATCGTGATCACCGCCTCGAGCGGTCCGCACACCGCGACGCAGGCGTGCCCGGCAGGATCGCCGTAGCGGTTGCCGCGCGGACCGCTCGCACCGGTTTCGCTCAAGCCCCAGGTCGTGCCGAGCTTCTCGCGTACGCGGCGCGCGAGGAGCCGCGCGAACGGCTCGCTTGCCGAGCGCATGCCGGCCATGTCCCCGGCGGTGATGCCAAGCAGGGTCTCGCGGCCGGTCGCGGTGTAGATCACGCAGCCGCCGAGGTAGTACGCGGACGCGCCCGGCACCGACACCAGCGTGGCGTTGATCAGGCCGCCGGCCGAGGATTCCGCGACCGCCAGGGTCTGCCTGCGCTCGGTGAGCAATGCGCCGACTGCGCTGCCCAGACTCGTCAGTGATTCCATCTGCGTCCTCCCTGCCTGCGTCGCAGGCCCTGTGCCGTTAAACTCCCCCGCGCGGCCGCCGTGGTTCGCATCGCTCCGGGAGGGCACGCATGCGTCTGGATGCCATTCGCGTCGGGAATCATCCGCCCGATGACATCAATGTCATCGTCGAGGTTCCGGTCGGCGGCGAACCGATCAAATACGAGATCGAGAAGGAATCGGGCGCGCTGTTCGTCGATCGCTTTCTCTACACCCCGATGCGCTATCCGGGCAACTACGGCTTCGTTCCGCACACCCTGTGCGGCGACGGCGACCCGCTCGACGTCCTGATCGCGAACACCCGCGCGCTCGTACCGGGCTCGGTGATCAACTGCCGCCCGGTCGGCGTGCTGGTGATGGAGGACGAAGCCGGGATGGACGAAAAGCTGATCGCGGTGCCGAGCAGCAAGCTGACCCGGCGCTACGACGCGGTGACCACGGTGGCCGACCTGCCGCAGATCACGCGCAGCCAGATCGAGCATTTCTTCCAGCACTACAAGGACCTCGAGCCCGGCAAGTGGGTGAAAATCGTCCGGTGGGGCGATGCGGCGAGCGCGCGCGAGATCGTTCTCGAGGCGATCGCACGGGCGGGACGTTAGCAGCATTGGCAGCACGGCGTCCTTAGCGCAGGTGGTGCACGGGCGCCAGCCCGTAGACCGGCGTCGGCAGGCCTTCCATGCGCGCCTTGAGCTGCAGCGCAAGGGTCAGCGAGTAATGGCGCGACTGCATGAGATTGCCGCCGTGGAACCACAGGCCCGGCTGCTGCGTCGGTTTCCACATGTTGCGCAGCTCGCCTTCCCAGGGACCCGGATCGTTCTTCGTGTCCGAGCCCAGGCCCCAGCACTTGCCGACCCGGTCGGCCACCTCGGGCGAAATCAGCTGCGCCGCCCAGTCGTTCATCGGTCCGTAGCCGGTCGCCAGGACGACGAGGTCGGCCGGCAGCTCGGCGCCGTCGGTGAGCGTCACCGAGCGCCGGTTGATCCGCTCGATGGTGGCGGGGCTTTTCAGCTTGATCTCGCCCTCGATGATGAGCTGTGAGGCGCCCACCTCGATGTAGTAGCCGCCGCCGCGCCGCAGATAGGCCGAATGAATGCCAGCGTCGTCTTCCCCGAAGTCGTACAGGAAGCCCACCCGCTCGAGCCCCGCATAGAGGTCCGCATCGCGCCGCCGGATCCTGTCGTAGACCGGGCGCTGCATGGCGGGCAGCAGCCTGGACGGTACCGACGCCGTCGTGAGGTCGGCGATCTCGGTCGTGATGCCCGCGCGCACGGCCTCCTCGGAGTACAGGCGACCCCAGGCGTATTCCATCAGCGCCTCGGAGCGCACGACGATCGTCGGCGAGCGCTGCACCATCGTGACCTCGGCAGCGCCGTGCTCCCAGAGGTCGGCGCAGATGTCGTGCGCCGAGTTGTTCGCGCCGAGCACCACGCAGCGCTTGCCCGTCCAGGCCTCGCCGCCCGGATGGCGGCTCGAGTGGCACAGCCTGCCCTCGAACGACGCCGCGCCGGGAATCTCCGGCACGTTCGGCATGCCCGACATGCCGGTGGCGAGCACGAGCTGTTTGGGCCGCAGGCACAGCGTCTGCCCGTCGCGGCGCAGCGTGACCGCCCATTCGGCCGCCGCATCGTCGTAGCGCGCGCCGGTGCACTCGGTCCCGGCCCAGTAATCGAGCTCCATGACCCGGGCGTACATCTCCAGCCAGTCGCCCATCTTGTCCTTGGGCGAGAACACCGGCCAGTGATCGGGAAACGGCAGGTACGGCATGTGGTCGTACCACACCGGATCGTGCAGGCAGAGCGAGCGGTAGCGCTTGCGCCAGGAATCGCCGGCACGGGCGTTCTTCTCGACCACGATCGTCGGCACGTTCAGGCGGCGCAGCCGCGCCGCGAGGCCGATGCCGCCCTGGCCGCCGCCGATGATCAGGCAATACGGCTGGCGCGTGACCCCGAGCGCAGCGGCTTCCTGCGCGCGTCGCTCGAGCCAGCTCTGGCGGTTGCGCACCGCCCCATGCACCACGCCCTTGTCGCGCGAGCGCCCGCTGGGCTCCTCGAAGCCCTTGAGCGCGCGCAGCGTCGTGAGCAGCGTCCAGCAGCGGCCGTCGCGCAGCCGCAGCTGGCCACGGCCGCGTCCGACCGCGGTTTCGAAGTCGAACCAGGCCTCGACCACGCCGTCGTTCGTGCGCGCGGCGCCATCGATCGCCCAGGCAGCGGGTGCCGCCGCCACGAGCGTCGCCTCGAGCATCGCGCGGATCGCCTCGCGCCCCTCGCAGGTCTTGATGTTCCAGGTCAGCGCGGCGAGATCGCGCCAGTAGCATTCGGCCCCGAACAGCTTCAGCGCCGCGTCGAGATCGCGACGCGCGAGCGCCGCGCCGAAGCGCGAGAGCCAACCGGTGGCCTGCCGCGGTAGGTCGAGGGCGTTTATATGACCGGCCTTTCCTGTGGCGGAACGCAATGCGCGCCGAGGCGCCTCAGAGCTCGAGAAGCTTGAGCCGCTGCACCTTGCCCGAAGGGCCCTTGGGCAGGTCCTGGAGAAAGCGAAACGTTCGCGGTGTCTTGTAGCGCCCGAGCTTCACCTCGCAGAACGCCTTCAATTCGGCTTCGCTCGCCCGCGATCCGGGCTTGAACACGACGTAGGCCGCGATGTCCTGGCCGTAATGCCGGTCGGGCACTCCGATCACCGCCGCCTCGAGCACCGCCGGATGCGCGTGCAGCACGTCGTCGATCTCGCGCGGCGCGATGTTCTCGCCGCCCTTGATGATGATCTCCTTCAGCCGGCCGGTGACGAAGAACGCGCCGTCGCCATCGACGTAGCCGAGGTCGCCGGTGCGCAGCCAGCCGTCGGCGGTGAACGCCCTCGCCGTCTCGCCCGGGTCGCGGAAGTATTCGCGCATCACGTTGTCGCCCTTGACCTGGATTTCGCCGATCTCCCCCACCGCACAGGCGACGCCGTCGGCGCGCCGCACCCGACCACGGTTGCCGACCGGCCAGCCGACCGAGCCGATCTTGCGCCGCGCGGGGTCGAGGGGATTGGAGAACACCGGCGCGGCGGTCTCGGTCATGCCCATCGTCTCGATGATCGACAGGCCGAACTTCGACTCGAACGCTCGGTGCAGCTCGGGCGGCAGCGGCGCCGAGGCCGAGCGGCCGAAGCGCACGCGCGACAGGTCGCGGCCGGCGGCGTCCGTGGTCGCCAGCAGATACGAGATGATGGTCGGCACCACGTTGAACCAGGTGCAGCGATGGCGCTCGAGCAGGTCCCAGAACTCCGAGACCGAGAAGCGGTGCGGCGCGACCACGCTGCCGCCGTGCGCGAGCGGCCCGACCGTGGCGACGATCTGCCCGTTGATGTGGTAGAGCGGCAGCGACGACAGCACGCGGTCCGCGGCGGTGAGCGCGTGCGCCTGCTGAACGAACAGCGCGCCCGAGACCACGTTGCGCTGCGTCAGCAGGCAGCCCTTCGGCCGCCCGGTGGTGCCGGAGGTGTACATGAGCAGCGCGGGGTCGGTTTCGCGCAGCGCCGCGAGGCGCGGCTCGGGCAGTCGCCCGGGCAGGAACAGCGACGGCGCGTCGACCTCGATCGCGAACAGCTCGACCGGCAGGCGCGCGGCAGCCAGGCGCGCCGCGAGCCGCGGGGCATGCTCGGCATCGGCGAACGCGAGCCGCAGCCCCGAATGCGCGAGCACGTGGTCGAGCTGGGCGTCCTGCGCGAGCAGGTTGAGCGGCAGCGAGACGTAGCCGCCGTACATCGTGCCGAGGAAGATAGCCGCCGCCTGCCAGCCGTTCGCGCAGTAAAAGCCGACCCGATCGCGGGGTCGCAGGCCGATCGCCGCGAGCCAGGCGCTCAGCCGGCGCGCCTCGGCGCGCAGCGCCGCATAGCTGTACGTACGCCCGGTCTCGGGCGCGACGAGATAGGGCCGCTCGGGCTGGGTGTCGGCGCGCCGCTCGAGCAGCGCCCGGATGGTGCGTGGCGTGTTCAGGCTCGACCTACCGACCGTGCCTGCGCAGATAGGCGCCGAACAGCGCCTCCTCGCTCGGCTCGCGTGGCGCGATCGCGCGCACGATGCGCGTGATGTTGAGGAAATGGCGGTAGTTCAGGTTGTCCGAGATGCTGTTGCCGCCCCAGGTGCCGCATCCCATCGACAGCGAGAACGGCAGGCCGTTGTCGACCGCGCCGCCGTTGGCGATGGCGTGCGCCTGATTGACGATCACCCGCGCCGCCGGCATCTCGAGGCCGAGCCGCATCACCTGCGCGTCGTCGCGCGTGTGGATGCCGACCGAATGGCCCGCGCCCTGGTAGGCGTAGATCGCGCGCACGGTATCGAACGCGGCGTCGAAATCGCGCGCCCGGTACAGCGTGAGGACGAGCGAAAGCTTCTCGCCCGAGTAGGGGTGCTCGCGCCCGGTCCCCGCTTCCTCGACCATCAGGAACTTCGCCTGCGCGAGCGCCGGCCGCGCGAGGCCCGCTGTGCGCAGCAGCGCGCTCACCGGCTTGGCCGTGATCTCCGGATTCAGCCTGCCGCCGGGCCACATCGCCTGCGCGAGCTTCGCCTTCTCCGTGGCATCGAGCAGCGCGCCGCCGGCGCGCCCGAGCGCCGCGAGCATCGGCGCGTACACCGCCTCCAGGATCACCACGCTGTTCTCCGAGGAGCAGCTGGTCGCGTTGTCGAAGCACTTCGAGCGCGCGATCTTGGCGGCCGCATCGTCGAGGTCCGCACTCGCGTCGACGATGACCGCGACGTTGCCCAGGCCGACGCCGACCGCGGGCGTGCCCGAGGCGTATGCGGCATGCACGTTCGCCTGGGAGCCGGTGGCGACCACCAGATCGGCCTGGCGCATCAGCTCGCGCGTGGCTTCACGGGTCACCGGCGCCGGCAGCATCTGCACGAGCTCGCGCGGCGCGCCGACGCGGTCGAGCTCGGCGTGCACGAAGCCGAGCAGCAGCGCGCCGGTGCCGTAGCCCTTGGGCGAGGGTGCGAGCACGATCGCGTTGCGGCCCTTCAGCGCGTTGATGATGTTGTTCGCCGGCGTCGCGCCCGGATTGGTCGATGGCGTGATCGCCGCGACCACGCCCGCCGGGCGCGCGATCTCCACGATGCCGAGCTGCGGGTACTGCGCGATCACCCCGACCGAGCGCGCAGCCTGCAGGTCGCGCAGCAGGCCGAGGGTCTTGCGCCGGTTCTTCTCGATCTTGTCCGGGACGTTGCCCAGGCCGGTGTCGCGCACCGCCTGCTCGGCGAGGCGGCGGTTGTTCTGCGGCGCGACGATCGCCCAGCCCGCCGCGGTGACGACCTCGTCGACCTGCGCCTGGCCGTAGCGCTCGAAGCGCCGCTGCGCCGCGCGGGCGCGTTCCACCACCTCCGCGACCGCATCGCGGAGCGCGGACTGCAGCGCGTTGTCGGCGGCTTCGGCGCCCATCGTTCGACCTCGTCTTGCGGCTCGATCGCGAATTCTAGTCCACCCTCCCACCCTCCCACCCTCCCA
>Ga0210060_1000250_pt1 | contig 25630 bp, 23 predicted proteins | sample Joice_CattailNLB_FD_184871 | JGI IMG/M metagenome (GOLD analysis project Ga0210060, IMG submission 184871) | Wetland microbial communities from San Francisco Bay, California, USA, that impact long-term carbon sequestration - Joice_CattailNLB_D2... | ecosystem: Environmental > Aquatic > Marine >...
GCCCGGGAACCCGGTATGAAGTGCTTCACAAAGGGAGTGTGAAATATCCTCCGGCGAAATTGACCGGCCCGGAAGGCGATGGTACGCTTCTTACACGATGCCCATTATCCCGTTCCGGGACTCGAGGCCCATGTCTCTGGCAATTTTGCGACAGAAGGTCCCGCTGTTCGTTGGCTTCGGGCCTCCCGAATTCGAATCCCTCGAAAAATGCCTCGTCCGGCGGCAGTACCCCGGGGGCCAGACGCTCTTCCACATGGGTGACGAGGGTGGCTCCCTCCACCTCATCGAACGCGGACGGGTGAAAGTCACGATCCCGTCCTCTTCCGGGGAGGAACTGATCCTGGCCATGCTCGGTGCGGGAGAACTTCTGGGTGAACTCTCCCTTATCGACGGCAAACCCCGCTCCGCCACGGTTCAGGCACTGGAGAAGACGGAAACCCTCTGCCTGCATCGGAAAGATCTCCTGGCCCTCATGCGCGACCGCTTCGATGTCGTCGAGAAAATCCTGGAGGTCCTGGCGCGCAGGATCCGCGACACGGACTTGCTCCTCGCGGAGAGGAATTTCCTCGACATCACCTCCCGCCTGGCAAAGAAAATCCTCGATCTCGGAGACACATTCGGCATCCGGGAGGGGGGGCAGGTCCGGATCGGAGTGAAGGTCACACAGAAAGATCTGGCTTCCATGATCGGCTCGACTCGGGAAAGCATCAACAAGCAGCTCAAGGCCTTGCGCGACCAGGGTCTCGTCCGGATGTGCGGCGGGACGATCGAGATCCTCAACCGCGAAAGGCTCCTTCGGAAAGCCCGCATCTTCCCGAAACCCTGAAAACCACGATTCGCCACCCGCCCCCAAATGATCTGCACCGCCCCCCCCCGCGACACAGCTCCTTCTGCAGAAGACGCTGTAAACCACAAATCAGCAACTCGGGCCGATTAAACAAAAAAAGGGATTCCGGCGGGAAGCCGAAAACCCTTTTAGAATTACCGATGGTGCCGAAGGGGGGACTCGAGTCGAAATAAAAAAAGGCGCCCAAGGACTTTGAGCGCCTGCGGATTTCAACTGGTGCCGAAGGGGGGACTCGAACCCCCACGGGTCTCCCCACCACCCCCTCAAGATGGCGTGTCTACCATGTTCCACCACTTCGGCACGCGAGGAAAAAATATAGTATCCACGGCGGCCCGGAAAATCAAGCGGGGAGCGACAGCGCAGCAAGACTCCGGCCTTTACTCCTTTTCCTCGCCGGCCAGCGTCCCGGGACGGACCCCCTTTTCCCCGTATTTCCCCCGGATCCGATCCACCGCTTCGTTGAGTTTCGCCGTCCGCGCCGGATCCCGCAACCCCCGCGAGCGGGGAGAGGAGCCGTCCGGTTGCGGCCGGTGGCCGAAGAGGGGGATCTGCCCGGATCCCGCGTCCCGCCCAGGCTCGACCCCGAAGTTGGAGAGATAGATCCCGAGCAGCCGGACCGGCTTCTTCCCCGCCTCCGTCTTCTCCAGAAGCACAAGCGCCTGGCGGAAGATCTCCCCCCCGTCGTCGATCCCGAGAGGCAGCGTGACCTCGCGGGTGATCAGCCGGAAATCGGAATACTTCACCTTGAGGGTGACGGTCCTCCCCTTCAGACTATGGTTCCGCAGTCTCGCGGCAGTCCGGGTGGCGATGTCGAGGAGCTCCCTTCTCAGGGCAAGCATCTCCAGGAGGTCCTCGTCGAAGGTTTCCTCGCGTCCCATCGACTTGATCTCCCGCTCCGGCTCCACCTCCCGGTCGTCGATCCCGTGCGCGAGCCTGTGCAGGTGGGCCCCGTGCTTCCCGAGCTTCCGGACGACCGCTTCCTCGGGGGCCCCCGCGAGGTCCCCAATCGTCTGGACCCCCATTTCCGCGAGGGCGCTCCGGGTCGCCTCCCCCACCCCCCAGAGCCTCCCCACCCGCAGCGGCCCCAGAAACTCCTGCTCCTTCCCTCGGGGGACGACGGTCAGCCCGTCGGGCTTGTTCATGTCGGAGGCGATCTTCGCTACGAACTTCGAGGAGGCGACCCCTGCCGAGACCGTGAGCCCCGTTTCCGCCCGGACCTCGGCCCGGATCTTCCGGGCGATTTCCTCCGGGGGGCCGAACAGCCGCACGGACGCGGTGATGTCGAGGAACGCCTCGTCGAGGGAGACCGGTTCGACCAGCGGAGTATAGCGGCGGAAGATCCCGAAAACCCGGTCCGAGACCTCCTTGTACCGCTCCATGCGCACGGGGAGAAAGACGCCGTGGGCGCAGAGCCGCCTCGCTTTCGCCATCGGGATGGAGGAGTGGACGCCGAACTTGCGCGCCTCGTAGGAAGCGGCGGCAACCACTCCCCGCTTCATCCCGCCCCCGACGATGACCGGCTTGCCGCGCAGGGAAGTATCGTCCAGGACCTCGACGGACGCGTAGAAAGCGTCCATGTCGAGGTGGAGGATCTCCCGCTCGTTATTCATTCTCTCCTCCCCCTCACGGTTCCCCGGCTGCCTTGTAGGAGCTGCGCACCAGCGGACCGGAGGCAACCCGGGCGAATCCGATCCGGTGCGCCGCCTCGCCCAGTTTCCCGAACTCCTCGACGGAATAATACTTCGTCACGGGGGCGTGGCTTCGGGACGGCGGCAGGTACTGTCCCACGGTGACCGACCGGCACCCGCTCCGGTAGAGGTCCTCCATCACGGCAACCACTTCTCTTTCCGTCTCCCCGAACCCGACCATCAGCCCGGATTTCAATGCGAGACCGGGGGCGGTCGCGTGCGCCCGGGACAGAAGCGCAAGAGATCTATCGTAGGACGCCCGGGGACGCACCCGGGAATAGAGTCGCGGTACGGTCTCCATGTTGTGGGCGAGAATGTCCGGTCGGGCACGGACCACCTTCGCCAGGGCGTCCCGGTCTCCCGCAAAATCCGGCACGAGAAGTTCGACGGACGGAGGGCGTGGAAGCTTCCGCAACTCCTCCACAACCCGGGCGAACTGGGCCGCGCCCCCGTCGGGGAGATCGTCCCTCGTAACCGAGGTTACGACCAGGTGGCGCCACGCGAGTTCCTCGGCAGCCGCCGCGAGGCGGGCCGGCTCGGTATTGTCGGGCGGAGCCGGGTGTCCGGATGCAACGCTGCAGAACGCGCATGCCCGGGAACAGACGTCCCCCAGAATGAGGACGGTCGCCGTTCCTTCCCCCCAGCACTCCCCGACGTTGGGGCACCGCGCTTCTCGGCACACGGTAACCAGGCCGTTTTTCCAGAGAACCTCTTCCACGCGAGAAACCATTTTCCCGGAAGGAGCGCGAACCTTGAGCCAGGAAGGACGTTCCCGGGGAAGCGCGCCGCTCACGAGAATCCCCTCAGGTGGCGGGCGCATGATTCAGCCACCCGATCGCGAACCTCATCCATCGGAACGGCCTTCCCCGTGACCTCTTCCAACGAGGTCGCCTCGCGGCCTTTCAGTCCGCAAAGATGGATCCGCCCGAAGTACGACAGATCCGTGGTCACATTCAGGGCGAAGCCGTGGTAGGTAATCCACCTTTTTACCCCCACGCCGATGGAGGCGATCTTCTTTTCTCCCACCCACACGCCTGTCAATCCCTCAATCTGGCGGGAGGGAACGCCGAAAACGGCAAGAGCCTCGATCAGCGCGGACTCGAGGCACCTTACGAACCGGTGCACGTCCGGACGCGCGAGGTGGACAATGGGATACCCGACGAGCTGACCGGGACCGTGGTACGTCACATCGCCCCCCCGGGCGACCCGCTCGACGGGGATTCCCGCCTGCACGAGATCCTCCTCGGAAACCAGCAGGTTGGCCTGCTTTCCGGTTCGACCGAAGGTGTAGACGTGGGGGTGCGTGAGCAGAAGGAGCGTGTCCGGCGTCTCCCCCCGCGCCCTGCGATCGACGCGGGAAAGTTGTAGATCGAGCGCCCGCCGGTATTCCACGCAGCCAAGCCAGAGGGTCTCCACGACTGTGCCCTAGAGATGGAACTCCCCCGCCTCGAGAATTTCCCGCACGCGGAAGAGGAAGCTGTTTCCGGTTACCCCGTCGACGATCCGGTGGTCGTAGCCAAGGCACAGAAACATCATCGGTCGGATGACGATCGCGTCCTCTCCGCCCGCCTCGACCACCACCGGGCGCTTGACAATCTGCCCCATCCGAAGAATGCCTACCTGGGGCTGGTTGATGATCGGCGTCCCGAAAAGATTTCCCTTTTGCCCCGGGTTGGTGACGCTGAAGGTCCCGCCGGACAACTCGTCCGGATGGATCTTCTTCGCTGCGGCCCTCGCCCCGAGGTCCTCGACGGCCTTTGCCAGGCCAAGCAGCGACTTCTCGTCGGCATTGCGAAGGACAGGGACGATCAGCCCCCGTTCCGTGTCCACGGCGACCCCGATGTGGATCCCCTTCTTGAGGACCGTCGTCTCGCCGACCACCTGGGCATTCAGGACGGGAAACTCCCGGATGGCCTCGATCGCCGCCCAGATGACGAAGGGCAGGTAGGTGAGGGAAACCCCCTCCCTTTTTTTCTCGGCCCGGAACGCAACCACCTTGTGCATGTCCACTTCGGCGAAGGTGTGGACGTGCGGTGAGGTACGCTTGCTCATGACCATGTGCTCGGCGATCAACTTCCGAATCGGGGTGAACGGGATAACCTGATCCCCCTCCGGGGTGATCTTCGCGCCGGGCGGGGGCGCAGCGGGAGGGGAGGGCTTTGCCTTCGCCGCCGGCGCGGGAGCGGGCTTTGCCTTCGCTGGTGGTGCCGGGGCGGCTTCCTTATCGCCGCGGGCAAGGAACTCCTCCACGTCCTTCTTCGTCACGCGCCCGTCGATTCCCGTCCCCCGGATACGGGAGATGTCCAACTTGTGCTCCGCGACCATCTTCGCCACCACCGGGGATATGCGTATCTTTGGACCTTCCTTTGCCGGCGGGGGCGGCGCGGTGCCGGGTTCCTCTTTCGTCGGTTCCTCGCGGGGCGCCGCAGGAATGGGGGGACCCGTCTTGCGGGACATGGCCCCCGGGAACCCCTCCTCTTCCTCGTCCCATTTTTCGGGGGGTTTTTCGGGTGGTGGGGCCTCGCCTTCCTTCCCTGTCTCGATCCGGCAGAGGACTTCCTGTATGGGGACCGTATCCCCTTCCTTCGAAAGAAGTTCCACAATCCTCCCCCCGACGGGGGAGGGGATCTCGGCGTCCACTTTGTCGGTGGAGATCTCGAGGAGCGGCTGGTCCTTGGCCACGGTGTCCCCCGCCTTCACCAGCCACTTGACCACGACCCCCTCGACCACGCTCTCCCCGAGCTGGGGCATGACGACGTCTACGCGCATCTTCCATTCCCCCTTCCGCTTATCGGCGGGACTCTCTTAACCTCACCGGGGACATTCCAGATTCATCTCCGGGACGGGAGAGAAGAGTGTCCCCGCTCACTCAGTACGCCGCGAGTTTTCGTACCGCTTCCCTTACCTTTTCCTGGTTGGGGATGATGTACTCCTCCATCGGGCCCGCGAAGGCGTTGTGCGTGTCCTTCGAGGCCAGCCGCATCACCGGACCGTCGAGATACTCAAACAGGTCCTCGGCAATTCGCGCCGAGATCTCCCCTCCGATCCCGCCGGTGAGACGCGCTTCGTGGATGATGAGCGCCTTGCCGGTTTTCGTCACCGATTCCCGGATCGTCTTCCAGTCGTAGGGGAGCAGGGTCCGCAGGTCGATCACCTCGATGTCGACCTCCGACGCCATGTCCCGCGCCGCCTTCATTACCGCGTGCACCGGCGAACCGTAGGTGATCACGGTGAGATCTTTCCCTTCCTTCCGGAGGGCCGCTTTTCCGATCGGAACGATGTAGTCCTCCCCGGGACCGGGAATGTCCTCCTTGATCCGCCGGTAAAGGAACTTGTGTTCGAGGTAGATCACGGGATCGTCGTCCCGGATGGCGGCCTTCAGCAGCCCCTTCGCATCGTAAGCGGTGGCGGGCGCCACGACCTTCAGTCCCGGCACGTGAAAGAACCACGCCTCCGGGTTCTGGGAGTGATACAGTCCCCCGTGGACGCCGGCGCCGCAAGGTCCCCGGACCACGATGGGGCAGGAAGTCTGCCCGCCGTGCCGGTACCGCAGCGTCGCGGCCATGTTGACGATCTGGTCGAACCCGCACGAGATGAAGTCGATGAACTGCATCTCCAGGACCGGGCGCATTCCCTGGATCGCGAGCCCCACCCCTGCCCCTACGATGAGGGTTTCCGAGATGGGCGTGTCCACTACCCGCTCGGAGCCGAACTTCTCCAGGAGCCCCTCCGTCGCCTTGAACGCGCCGCCGAGGATTCCCACGTCCTCCCCGAGGAGCATAACGTTTTCATCCCTTTCCATCTCCTCGTGCATCGCCTGGTTGATCGCCTGGATATAGGTCACCGGCATCGGTTATCCCTCCATGATCGGAGTGGCATACAGATCTTCCATCGCCTCCGGCCCTTCCGGTACCGGGCTCGCCTCGGCGAACGCCACCGCGTCATCGACGATCTTCTTCACTCTCCCCCCCACCTCCTCCTTGATCGCGGAGATGTCGTACTTCCTTTTCTCGAGGTAGACTTCCCACCGCTCGATCGGATCCCGGCTCTCCCAGGTGATCAACTCCTCCTCGCTCCGGTAGGTAGCCCGGTCGTGCTCGGAATGCCCGTGGTAGCGGTACGTCTTGCACTCGAGAAGGGTCGGCCCCTCCCCCCCCCGTGCCCTGTCGATCGCCTTTCGGGCCGCCATCATCACGGAGTGAAGGTCGTTCCCCGAGCAGACCTCCCCCTTGAACCCGTAGCCGGCCGCCCGTGACGCCACGTCCTCTACCGCGAACTGCAGTTCGTTGGGCGTGGAGTACGCATAGAAATTGTTCTCGCAGAGGAACACGACGGGAAGCTTGTAGACCGCGGCAAAATTCATCGCCTCGTGCACGTCCCCCCGGCTGCTCGCCCCGTCACCGAAGAAGGCGATTGCCACCCGGTCTTCCCTCTTGAACCGGAACTTGTACGCCGTCCCCGCGGCGACCGGGAGAGTGGAGCCCAGCATCGAGGTGGATCCGAAAATGCAATGGGAGAAATCGCCCCCGTGGAGAAAGGAGTCCTTCCCCCTGGAGAAGCCGTCTCGTTTGCCGAAGATCTGTGCCATCAGCCGGTTCGGGTCGGCCCCCTTTACGAGGAAGGCGCCCAGGTCGCGGTGCAGCGGGAAGATCCAGTCATCGGGCCGCAGGTCGTGGCAGGCCCCCACCACAACGGCCTCCTGTCCCTTCCCGGAGTAGACTCCGCCCTGGATCCTCCCCTGCTTGTCGAGGGCGGAGATGCGGTCCTCGAACTCCCGGATAAGGCGAAGCCAGAAATAGAGTTCCCGCTCCTTCTTCTCGGTCATGGCCCCTCCGCTGGAAACATCAGATATCGATCGCCTCGCCGCCCAGCATCAGTGCTGCCTCCCGGATCGCCTCCGGCAGGGTCGGGTGGGCATGCACGGTTTTCCCGATCTCGTGGTACGTCGCCTCGAGCGTGCGCGCCAGGCCAAGCTCGGCGATGATGTCCGACGCGCCGTGTCCTATTATATGGCACCCGACGACCTCGCCGTACCGCTCCTCGGCCACCATCTTCACGAATCCCTCCGTATGCCCCGAGGCCACCGCACGCCCCAGCGCCGTGAACGGGAACTTCGACACCTTGACCGGGATTCCCCTCTTCTTCGCCTCCTCCTCCGAGAGTCCCACCGTGGCCACCTCGGGCTGGCAGAAGATGCAGGCCGGGATCCGGTCACGATCGGGGGGACGCACCGTAAGCCCCGCGATGATCTCCACAGCCGCCACCCCTTCCGCGGATGCCTCGTGGGCCAGGAGCATCCCGCCGATGACGTCCCCGATCGCGTAGACGGTCGGACATGCCGTGCGGAAGGAATCGTCCACATCGATATACCCTTTCACGAGCTTCACGCCGCACGCCTCGAGCCCGAGCCCGTCCGTAAGCGGCTTCCTCCCCACCGCGACGAGGAATTTCTCCGCGGAAAGCTTCTCCTCCTTGCCCTCCCGGGTGACGGTCAACGTCCCCGTCGCCTTGTCCAGCGCCTTCGCCGGGGCGGAGGTGAGCACCCGGATTCCCTGCTTCCGGAACGACTTCTCCAGTTCTTTCGCCACATCCTGATCCGTTCTGGGTAGAAGCTGATCCTCCATCTCGACCACCGCCACGTCGGCGCCGAATGCCCGGTAGAGGTAGGCGAATTCCACCCCCACCGCACCGCCGCCCAGGACGACCACCGAACCCGGCATCTCCTCCTGCGCGAGCGCGTCGTCGCTCGTCAGAACGGTCTTGCCGTCCGGCTCGATCCCGGGCAGCCCCCGCACCGCCGTCCCTACAGACACCAGGACGTTCCCCGCCCCGATCTCCTCGCTGCCGGCCTTGACCGTCGTGGGGGACGCAATCACGGCGTTCGCCGCAATCATCTCGATCCCGTTCTTCCGGAAAAGGAAGGAGACCCCCTTCGACATGCGTTCGGCCACCTTCCGGCTGCGCCGGATGACCTGCCCGTAGTCGACCGAAAGTCCCTTCACGGTGATTCCGTAGTCCGCGGCGTTCTGCATCTGCCGGTACAGGTCTGCGCTTTTGAGTATCGCCTTGGAGGGGATGCATCCCCAGTTCACGCATACTCCTCCCGGCTTGTCCCTCTCCACAACCGCTACGCGCAAGCCAAGTTGCGCCGCCCGTATCGCGGCCACGTAGCCTCCCGGACCCGCTCCGATTACCACAAGGTCGAACGTTCTCATCGGCATCCCTCACGAAAGTGAAATCGATTCGATCTGCAGGATCACGTCGTTCATGAACCGGGTGGCGGTCCCCCCGTCGATCAGTCGGTGATCGAACGACAGGCTTGCGTACACCATGTCACGGGGGACGATCTTTCCCTCCCGGACGACGGGCCGTCGTACGATCTTGTGAATGCCCAGGATCGCCGCCTCGGGGACGTTGATTACGGGATAGCTGAACAGCCCCCCGATCGATCCGATACTCGTTACCGTGAAGGTGCTCCCGGAAAGGTCGGACAGGGGAAGCGTCCCGTTGCGTGCCCTCTCCGAAAGCCGCTCGATCTCCCGGGCGAGCTCCACGATCGTTTTCTCCCCCGCGTCACGGAGGACCGGCACGACGAGCCCGTCTTCCATGTCCACGGCCACACCGATGTCGTACCGCTTCTTCCTCACGATCTCGCCGCGGGCCTCGTCGAGAGACGCATTCATCGCCGGATGGGTGCGCAGCGCCGTGACGACCGCCTGGACGATGAACGGCAGGATCGTGATCTTCACCCCTTCCTTCGCCCCGATTTCCCGCATGGCCTCCCGCACCGAGAGGAGGTTCGTCGCGTCCGCCTCGTCGACCAGAAGCGCATGGGGAATCGTCGATTTGGAAAGGACCATTTTCTTTGCGGCCATCCGGCGCTTCCCCCGGAAGGGGATCCGCTCCTCCGCAGCCGGGGGGGGGGAAGGGGCGGCCGAGGCGGCTGCGGCCTGACGGACATCCTCCTCGGTCACACGCCCTTGCGGCCCCGTCCCGGATACGGCCGAGATGTTCACCCCGAGATCCTTGGCCAGACGGCGAACTGCGGGAACGGCAAGGACATCTCCTCCCGGGGAAGATGGTCCCTGGGGGCCAAGGGAATCTGCGGGAGCGATTTCGATGACGGCGAGGACCTCCCCCACCGGGACGACCTGTCCCGGCTGCGCCACGATCTTCGCCAGGACGCCGGTCACGGGGGAGGGCATCTCCATCGCCGCCTTGTCGGTCAGAATCTCGACCAGGAGGTCATCTTCCTTTATCGGCGTTCCTTCGGCCACCAGCCAGCGGACGATTTCCCCTTCCGCCACCCCCTCGCCGATGTCGGGAAGCCGAAGCTCGAACTTCACCCGGAGAACTCCCTCCTACGGTTTTATCACCACCATCTTGATGCTGGTCATCTCCTCGACGGCGAACCGGACCCCTTCCCGTCCGAGGCCGCTCAGCTTGTTGCCGCCGTACGGCATGTGGTCCACCCGGAAGATGGACGTGTCATTGATCATCACGCCACCCACGTTGATCCGATCGATCGCGTACATCGCCTTCCGGAGGTCGTTCGTGTAGATTCCGGCCTGCAGCCCGTACGGGGAGTCTTCGACCATCGCCACCGCATCCTCGAAGGAGTCGTACTCGTAGATCGAGACGAGGGGGGCGAACGCCTCCTGGCACATGACCTTCATCTCCGGCCGCGCGTTGACCAGGACCGTGGGATACAGGATCCTCCCCTCCCGCTTTCCGCCGACCAGCACTTTGGCCCCCTCGGCCACCGCCTCGCGGATCCATTTTTCCGCCCGGATCGCCTCGGCCTCGTCGATCATCGGGCCGACCTCGCAATCCTTGTCCAGCGGGTTCCCCACCTTGAGGGCAGCCGTGGTCTCCACGAACCGCTTCGTGAACTCCTTGGCGATCGATTTGTGCACATACAGCCGCTGCAGGGAAATACAGACCTGGCCGGAGTTGGCGAAGGCGCTGACCGCGCACCGGGGGATCGCCGCGTCGAGGTTGGCGTCCGGCTCGATGATCGTTCCCGAGTTGTTCCCGAGCTCCATCGTGACCTTCTTCAAGCCCGCCTTCCGGATGATCGACTCTCCCACCGGGGGGCTTCCCGTGAAGGAGATCTTCGCGACCCGCGGGTCCGTGGTCATCCATTCGCCCACCGTGCCTCCGGGGCCGACGACTACGTTCATGGCCCCGGGAGGAAGACCCGCTTCCTCGAGGATCTCCCCTAGTCGAATCGCCGTGAGCGGCGTGGTGGACGCCGGCTTGAGGACGAGCGTGCACCCCGCCGCCAGCGCCGGACCTACCTTGTGGGCGACCAGGTTCAGCGGGAAATTGAACGGAGTGATGGCGGAGAGCACCCCGATCGGGCAGCGAAGATAGTACCCCACCCTGCCCTCCCCGGCGACGCTTGCGTCCATGGGGATGGTCTCGCCGTGGACGCGCTTGGCCTCTTCGGCGGAGAACTGGAACGTCTCGATCGCCCGCGTCACTTCCCCGAAGGAGTATTTCCACGCTTTCCCCGCCTCCCGGCAGATGATCGTGGCGATCTCGTCCTGATGTTTCGCGAGCATCTGGCTCGTTTTCTCGAGAATCCGGAAACGCCTGTGGGCGGGCAGCCGCGAATAGGAGGGGAACGCGGCATGGGCCGCGGCGATGGCTTTATCGACCGTTTTTTTCGACGCCACGGGGACGGTAGCAATCGTCTCGCCCGTGTACTTGTCGATGACCAGCATCGTCTCGTCGTCTTCGATTCTCTTCCCGTCGACCAGTAATCGGTGCGTGTGCGCCACTGCCATCTCATTCCTCCTGGGGGACTGTTGGTGGTCTCCTCAACCCCGGCGGGTCGCCCCGTCCGGACCCCGGATTCAGAAGTTCATCGCGGTGCGGACCGCATCGAGCGCCCGGCGGGCGTCCGGCGCGTACTTCCTCTCGAGAGCGTACGGGAAAGGCGTGTCGAAGCCCGTGACACGGGCGACAGGCGCCTTGAGGTGAAGGAACGACCTCTCCTGGACAAGCGCCGCCAGTTCGGCCCCGAATCCGCAGGTCCGGGGCGCTTCGTGGAGAACCACCGCCCTCCCGGTCTTTTGCACGGTCCGATCGACCTCTTCCACGTCGAGCGGCCACAGGGTACGGAGGTCGGTGATCTCGACGCTCACCCCCTCCTTCTCCGCCTCCGCTGCGGCCCCTTCCGCCACGGGAACCATCGCCCCGTAGGTGATGACGGAGACATCCGTCCCCTCCCGGATGGTGCGCGCCTTTCCCAGGGGAACATCGTACTCTCCTTCGGGCACCTCGCCTTTCGCGGTCCGGTACAACGCCTTGGGCTCGAGAAAGATCACCGGGTCCGGGCATCGCATCGCGGAGACGAGAAGCCCTTTCCCGTCCGCGGGGTTGGACGGCATCACCACCGTAAGCCCCGCGGTATGAACAAAGTACGCCTCCGGGCTCTGCGAGTGATACAGGCCTCCCTTGATGCCTCCTCCCGACGGGGCGCGGATGACGACCGGAGTCGGGAACTGCCCGGCGGAACGGTACCGGAACTTGGCCAGTTCGGACACGATCTGATCGAAGGCGGGGTAGATGAAGTCGGCGAACTGGATCTCGGCGACGGGGCGAAGGCCGTATAGAGCCATCCCGATGGCCATCCCCACGATACCGACCTCGGCCAGGGGGGTGTCGAGGACGCGTTCCGGTCCGAACCGCTCCCACAAGCCCTCGGTCGCCCGGAAGACGCCGCCGTTCCGGCCGATGTCCTCTCCGAGGAGGACGACTCGCGAGTTGCGCTCCATCTCGACGGAAAGGGCATCGCGGATCGCCTGGACAAGCGTCATGGTCGCCATCGCATCATCCCTCGCCTGGCGAGAGCAGTTTCCTCTGCTCGACCAGGTGCCACGGCACCTCCGCGTACACATCCTCCACCATGCTCTCCGGGGGCACGGGGGAAGCTCCCTCGCACGCCTTCACGGCGCGCTGGACTTCTCCGCTTGCCTCTTCCGCCAGGGTCCTGGCCTTCTCCCCGTCCAGGACGCCCACCTTCCGGAGATGCTCCGCGAACCGGCGGACAGGATCCCTCTTCGCCCATTTGGCAACCTCTTCCTCGGACCGGTAACGCGTGGGGTCGTCCGAGGTCGAGTGCGGGCCCATCCGGTAGGTGACGGCTTCGATCAGCGTCGGGCCGCCGCCTTCCCGCGCCCTGGTGAGCGCGTCGCGCGTCACCCGGTAGACCGCCAGCGGGTCGTTCCCGTCCACCCGGACCCCCTCGAACCCGTAGGCGGCCGCCTTTTCCGCAATCGAGCCCGAGGTGGTCTGGCGGGAAACCGGGAGGGAGATGGCGTACTGATTGTTGCTGCAGAAGAAGACGGTAGGGGTCTGGTAGACGCCGGCAAAATTCATCCCCGCGTGGAAATCGCCCGTGGAACTGCCTCCGTCGCCGAAGTAGGCGATGATCGCGACGCGGTCGCCGCACAGCTTGGCGGCGTAGGCCGCTCCCACCGCTTGCGGAAGCTGGGTCGCCACCGGGCTGGATACGGACACCACCCGGGCCGCCCGGTCGCACCAGTGGTTGGGCATCTGTCTGCCTCGGATCGCGTCCGAGGCGTTGCCGAACAGCTGTCCGACGAGGGTTTCGAGGGGATACCCCCGGAGAAGTGCGACGCCATGGTCCCGATAGGAGGGGAAGACCCAGTCGCCTTCCCGGAGGGCATAGCCGGAGCCGATCTCCGCCGCCTCCTGGCCGGAGGACGGGACGTAAAAACCGATCCGCCCCGCTCGCTGCAGGAGGATTGTCTTTTCGTCCAGGGCCCGCAGGAGAAGCATTTTCCGGAACAGAAACAGGAGGTCCTCGCGGGAAAGAGCCGGGTCCAGCGCCGGGTCGATCGTCCCGTCATCACGAAGCGACGTCAGCAACCGAAGCGCCATCGGATCCTCTCTTTCCCGGGTTTCTCCTCCGCAGCCCGCCCTCTATTCTACCCGTTTCCCCGGCGCTCTGCAGTCCCGACGCGGCTCACTCCGTGTTCCCCCGGATCACGCCCTTCCGGCGGAGGGACGCTACCCGCTCGGCCGAATACCCGAGATCCGTCAATATCTCCCCGTCGTGCTCTCCCAGGCGCGGGGGACGCCGGGGAGGTTTCTCGGGCAACGGACCATACTCCCTCCCCCGGTCCCGCAACTTGACCGGCCGGCCCAGCTGCCTTTCCCTCCCGCCGAAGGGAGACTCCACATCGACCACCATCCCCCTCGCCCGGGCCTGGGGGTGGGCGAGCGCCTCGGAAAGGGAAAGAACCGGGGAAACGCAGATGTCCTTCCCCGCGAAGAAGACCTCCCAATCGTCCCGCGTCCTGCCCAGGAAGACCTGCGAAAGCGCCTCTTTCGTCCTCGCCCCCTCCTCGCCCGTCGCGTACTGGAAGCCGGCCAGATCCTCGCGCCCGATCGCCTTCAGCAAATCCTCCCAGAACCAGGACTCGAGGGCCCCAACGCTTACATACCCCCCGCATGCGCACCGGTACGTCTCGTAGCACGGGAACATCCCCCCGAGTATCATCCTGCCCCGTTCCGGGGGAGGCATTCCGGCGAGGACCGCCGCCGCATGGATCGAGAGCATCGACATCGCTCCGTCGGTCATCGAAATGTCCACCCAGCATCCCCTGCCCGTGGCATCCCTTTGCCGCAGCGCCATCAGAATCCCGGACAGGGACATCATCGCCCCGCCGAACAGGTCCCCGATCTGTACAGGGGGGATCGCGGGAGGCTCCCCTTCCCGCCCGCAGAGGCCCAGCACGCCGGCGTAGGAAAGGTAGTTGATGTCGTGTCCCGCGACCGCCCGCATCGGGCCGGTCTGCCCGTACCCCGAAACCGAGCAGTACACCAGGCGGGGGTTGGCGGCAGAAAGCGTCGCATAATCCACCCCGAGCCGTTCCACCACACCGGGGCGGAATCCCTCGATCACGACGTCCGCGGCCGCCGAAAGCGCACGGAAGATCTCCTTCCCCTCCTCCGTCTTCAGGTTGAGCGTCAGGCTGCGCTTCCCCCGGTTCAGGTACCGGTCCGCGGGGCTCTCCCCCCACGTTTCCCCGGAGAAGGGATTGCGCACCCGCGGCGCCGGCTCGTCCACCTTGATCACGTCGGCGCCGTGATCGGCCATCATCAGGGTGCAGAAGGGGCCGGGAAGCTGGAGCGACAGGTCAAGGACCCGAATACCGGAAAGTGGCGACATCGGCATTATCCCCCGGATATCTTGTGCTATCGTATTTTGCGTATGGAAACGGGGTTACCCATCTCCCTGGACAGAGCGATCTTCCTTTCCGACGCCCACCTGAGCCAGGAAGACCTGCACACACGCAACTTCCTGATCCTGGTGGAAAAGGCCGCGTCCGAAAAAATCCCCCTGTTCCTGCTGGGCGACATCTTCGACCTGTGGTTCGGGGCCCCGGGGCTTACCTTCCGGTTCCAGAAGCCCGTGATCGAGCGCCTGCGGGAATTGCGGAGCGGAGGCCTTCGCCTATATTACGTGGAGGGGAACCGGGATTTCTATCTGAAAAAACACCACGAGGGGAGCACGTTCCATGTCGTCTCCGATGGGGAGATGGACGTCGCCATCGGACCACAGAGGGTTCTCCTGTCCCACGGCGACACCGTGAACCGGGCTGACCTCGCCTACCGGTTCTGGAAGACCCTGTCGAAAAACCGTCTGGCCTATGGCGCCATCTCCCTCGTGCCTTCTTCCCTGGTGCTGCCGGTCGCCGACCGCATGGAGAAAAAGCTCAGGAAGACAAACCGCCGGTTGCGGGAATCGTTCCCCGAGAAGGAAATCCGCGATTTCGCCCTCCGGATGTTCGCCTCCGGCGTGGACTTCCTCATCCTCGGACACTTTCACACGGAGAGGATCATCCGGTTCGCGCAGGGGAAGGCGACCAAGACCCTCGTGGTGCTTCCTTCGTGGAAGGAGGGATGGCGGTACTTCTATCTCGCCGGGGAGGGAGAGTCCGGGTTCAGGACCTTCCGGAGCGACGGACCGCTACTTTGACATGGCGACCCGCGGGGGCTCCTCGCGGATCGTCTTCCCCATAAGCCAGACAAAGAGAATCCCGGCCGCCGCCTCGATCGCCCCGGACGACAGGGCAATCCCGTCCAGTCCCAAACCCACGGGCAACACCGCCCCGACGAGCATTCCGACGAGGCCGATGTTCGCGAGCCAGAACTGCGCTTCCGCCCAGCCGATGTTTTCCACCCTCGGAAGCCCGAAGAACATCGTGGGTATCAGCTTGTATCCGATGCCGTAGATGAGAAACAGGACAAACCCCACGAGCAGCATATGGACGTGGACGAACTGGAAGTTGTCGTTTCCGAAGGCGAGCATCCCCACGCCGAGGATCAGCCCCAAGGCAAGGTAGAGGAAGGCGACGCGGATGTACCACCGGCAGAGACGGTTCAGCCGTTCCTGGGTTCTCCGCTCGAGGAAAGAGAGGTCCGCCGTCATGGGTCATACCACCACCGAAAATGTGGCCAGGGGGAGCGACGAGTCGGAAACGAAGGTGACCCGGGAACCGCAAAGCTTTTCCAGGCGCAGGACCTGCTCCCGCTTCTGGTTCGCAACCGCCTCCAGCAGCGGGGGCGATACCCGGATGACGAGTTCCTTCCCCGGCTCTCGTGCAAGATCGCCGTGGATCCTCCGCATCAGCTTCACGATCGCCGCATCGAGGGTGGGGAGAAGCCCCGTGCCGGCGCAGAGTTCGCATCCTTTTAGCAGCACGTCGTAGAACGATATCTTCATCCTCTGCCGGCTGATGGCGACCAGACCGAACTTCCCCATGCCGGAGACGTCGGTTTTCGCCTTGTCCCTTTTCAGCCCCTCCTTGAGAACTCTCTCCACCTCCTTGATGTGGTTGCGGTGTTCCATGTCGATGAAGTCCACGACGATCAAGCCCCCCATGTCCCGGATCCGGAGCTGGCGGGCCACCTCGGCGGCCGCCTCCCCGTTCGTCCGGAATGCGGTGTCCTCGATGTCCCGGTCACGGGCGGATCGCCCCGAGTTGACATCGATGGACCACAACGCCTCGGTCCGGTCGATCACGATGTGGCCCCCGGACGGCAGCGGCACCTTGCGGAGGCAGGCCCGCTCGATCTGCTCCTCGAGGTTGAACCGGAAGAAGAGGGGTCGTTTCTGACGGTACAGCTTGAGTTTGCCTTTCTGCTTCGGATAGTAGACGTCGAAGAAATCAGACGCCTTCCGCTGGGAGTCGGGTGAATCCATCTGGACCTCGGCAAAGTCCGAGGAGTAGTTGTCCCGTAGGGCCCGCACCACGATGTCCTGCTCCTCGTAGAGCAACGCCGGCGTCTTCCGGGAACGCGCGCCCTCCACGGTCCTGTTCCACAGCTTGATCAGGTTCGTCAGGTCCGCCCGCAGGTCTTTCAGCGGCTGGCCCGCCCCCACCGTGCGCACGATGAACCCCAGGTGGTCGGGGTACGAGAGTTTCTCCATGTTCTTCCGGATCCGCTCCCGCTCCTTCTCCCCGGTGATTTTCTTCGAGATCCCGTACCGCTTCATCCCCAGCATCATCACCAGGTACCGCCCCGCGATGCTGATGTACGAGGTGACCGCCGCCCCCTTGATCGGCGACTCTTCCTTGGTTACCTGCACAAGGAGCTCCATCCCCGGCCGCAGGTGGGGGCGCTTGTCTCCCTCGTTCCAATTTTCGAGGTTCTCGATGAGGGCACCGCCGCAGTATTCATTCAGGGGGAGAAACCCGTGGCGCCCGCCCCCGAAATCGACGAAGGCCGCCTCGATCGCCTGGGCGACGTTTACCACCCTCGCCTTGTAGATGTTCCCCTTGAACTGTTTCCTGCGCTGGTTCTCCACCTCGAAATAGTCGAGGACGCCATCGCTGACGATAGCGACGCGTATCTCCTCGGGATGGGCCCCATCGATGAGCATCACCTTCTTCGGCCCCGTTCCCTGGGAAACGACTTCCTCCTCCTCGCCCTCCTCCTGCTCTTCTTCCTCGTCCGGCAGGGGTGCCTCCTCGGAGGTGGTTCCTTCGGCCCCCGCGGGTGTCTCCGCGACAGTCACGGGAGTCTCCTCCGGGCCGGCTTCGGCGGTCAGAGCCTCCTCCCCGGCGTCAGCCGGAACCTTCTTCCCGCGGCGACGTCCCCGGCGACGGCTTCGGCGCCGTCCCTTCCGCTGCTCGCCGGACGGTTCCGCGGTCTCTCCGGGTTCCCCGGTTTCCGCCTCGGGATCTGCCTCCCCGGTGCCTTTTTCCGCCGGTGACTCCCCCTGGGGGTCCTCGCCATCCGGCGACGGGGCGGATTTTTCCTCTCCCGGGACTGCGACCGGCTCCTGCTTCCCGCGCCCCCTCCCCCGCCGTCGCCCCCGGCGACGTCCCCTTTTCGCATCGGCAAGCTCGGCGACCGCCTCCGCAACCTCGAAGATCTCCGACGCCGTCCCGACTGTATTGTCCCCTCCGTTTTCCGCCCCGGCATCCGGCGCCGGAAGCTCCTCCCGTAGGGGCTGCCTCTCCTCTCCTTCCGAGAGGAGAGTCCCGGACTCCTCCCCGGCAGCGGGCAGCCCGGGCGTTTCCCCGGACTTCTTCCGCCGCGGGCTCCGTTTCCAGAACCTGCGTTTCTTTTTCTCTTCCGTCATCCTGTTCCTCCTGTTGACGGCCCTCTTGCCGGTGGGCCTTTTACCCGCCGTCCGCGCCCCGACGCGCGCCGCGCTCTCTCTTGCGCTGCGCACCGCCGGCGAAGAACCGGGGAAGGATGCGGGGGAGATCGCACACATCCTCGATGACCGCGTGCGCGGGAAACCCCTCTTCCCCGCTCCCTACCCAGACGGCGAACATCCCCAGCTCGCGGGCCGGAACCAGATTCTCCCGAAGGTCTTCGCAGAAGAGGGAGTCCCGGGGATCGATTCCGTTGGCCCGCAGGAGCTTCTCGTACGGGTAGCGGGACGGCTTGGCGACATATTCCATGAACTCGATACCGTAAATCCCCTCCATCATGTCCGAAATCCCCAGCGCCGAAAGAACGCGGCGGGCGTACGATTCGGACCCGTTGGTAAACACCACGCGCCTCCCAGGCAGGGAGGAGAGCATCTCCCCCAGTTCCGGCCTCGGCGGGACAATCTCGGGAATGGGGACGTCGTGGACGAACTCGAGATACTCCGCGGGGGACACATCGTGGTAATGCATGAGCCCGCGGAGCGTGGTCCCGAACTCCCGGAGGAAATCCTTGCGGAGCCGTCCGGCGGTCAGCGGGTCGACGCCCAGCCGGTCCTGCACAAAATGCTCGATCCGGGAATCCACGATCCTCCACAGCTGGACGTGGGGAGGGTAGAGGGTGTTGTCCAGGTCAAATACGAAAAGCGGCCCCGACCCCATCCTACAGCCCCCCGATCTCGACGCCGGATACAGCCAGGGACGGGCACCCCGTGCTCCCGAACCATCGGAAATCGTCCCCCACGCCTACGACGTTCCGAAGGAGCGCCATGACGTTTCCGGAAACGGCAAACCCCCGGACGGGCTCCTTTTCCTCGCCTTTCTCGAACCGGACGCCCGATGCCCCCACGGAGAAGTCGCCCGACACGGGGTCTGCCGTATGGATCCCCAAAAACTCCATGAGGATGACGCCGTTCCCGAGCTCCGACATCATCTGTCTCACGCTTCGGTTTCCCGCCTTCACGCACAGACCCGTCGTGCCGACGGTCGGCGGGGCCTTGGGCGAGAGGCGCCGGAGGCTTCCCGTCGTCCCCGTCCCACTCTTCCTTCCCCAGAACGTGTCGGAAAGGAAGGACGTAAGCATCCCGCTCCCGACCAGGACGTTCCGCCGGGAAGGAACCCCTTCCCCGTCGAAGTTCGTCGCCCCGGTCCCTTCCGGATCGAGCGGGTCATCGACCATTTCCACCAGCGGCGAAGCGATGGTTCTCCCGATCTTCCCCGCGAGCATCGATTTTCCCTTCGCGACCTGCGGCGCGAGGAAGGATGGGGCAAGCACATCGAGGAGATCCGCCGCCGCCTCGTTTTCAATAATCGCGGCGACGCGGCCGGAGGGCTGGGAACGGCCCGAAAGCATCCGCAAGGCCCTTCGCCCGCTCTCTTCCGCGATCGTTCCCGGCCGGAGCCCGGAAAATCGGCGCGCGAACCCGAACCCGTACCCCGTCTGTCCCTCGCCCCCTTCCTCGGCCACGGATTCCACGGAGGCGAAATACCGGGACTCGCGCTGGACGTCCTCCCGCCCCCGGGAGTTCCGTAATCGTACTTCCGCCAGCGTCTCCGTGAGGGAGGCGGTCCTCACCCGCTTCATCCTGGGGTCGACGGCCAGCGTCCGGGTTTCCAGTTCGCGCGTGAAATCCGCCTTTTCCCGTTCCTCCACCTGTTCGCAGGAGGGCTCGTACAGCAGCAATCCCCTCTGGGAGACGTCCCCCGCGAGCCCGCCTCCGCCGTTCTCCGGCAGTCCGTGGGCGTCGTCCCTGTCGGAGGCGTCCGCGCAGAATATGGCGGCGTCCACCGTCCTCCGTATGTCCTCCTCCCTTTCTCCGAACCCGTAGGAGAAGCCCATCCTTCCGTCCCGGAACACGCGGACTCCAAGGGACAGCGTGTCCGAAAAGGAGATGCCGTCGATCCCCCCGTCGCGCGCCTCGTACCGACGTACGCGGGCACGGTGGACCCACAGCTCCGCCTCGCCCCCTCCGCGGCGGGACACCTCCCGTTCCACGAGGCCGAAGAGGCGATCAGGCACGCTGCATCCCGGACAGATCGGACACCAGTGCGACCTCGTCGCAGTCGGGGAACTTGGAACATTTGAGACAGTCGGTCCAGATCTTCTGGGGCAGTTGGGACTTGTCCACTCGCACAAATCCCAGCTTCTCGAAGAAATCGGGCTTGTACGTCAGGGCGAACACCCGCGAGATGCCGAGGACGATCGCTTCGGATATGCACGTTTCGACCAGTTGCGTCCCCACTCCCCGACCCATATTCCCGTCGCGGACCGCAAGCGAACGCACTTCCGCAAGGTCCTCCCACATGATGTGGATCGCCGCCGCCCCGATCACCTCCTCGCCGTCCTGAACGTACACGAAGTAGTCTCGCAGGTTCTCGTAGATTTCGGAGAGCGATCGGGGAAGCATGTCTCCCTTCCGCGCATACTCGGCGATCAGTTTCTGGATCGCCTTGACGTCTTTCATCCGAGCCTTCCGGATCATCCCCGGGCCGCTCCCCTGATCAGTTCTTTCGCCTGCGCCCGCGCTTCCTCGGTCACGTCGGACCCCGATATCATTCGCGCGAGTTCCTTAATCCTATCCTGATTCGAAAGCGGTTGCACCCCGGTTACGACCGAGGTTTTCCCGGGTTTCTTGGCGACGAGCAGGTGACTGTCCGCGAAGGCGGCCACCTGCGGGAGATGAGTCACGCAGACCACCTGGGCCGTCGCACCGAGTCCCTTCAGACGCTTTCCTACCCGCTCCGCCACCTTCCCGCCGATCCCCGTGTCGATCTCGTCGAACACCATCGTCCGGTTTCCTCTCCCCCGCTCGGAAGCGTTGCGGAGGGCGAGCATGACGCGTGAAAGCTCCCCTCCGGAAGCCGTCAGGGAAAGGGGGCGCATCTCCTGCCCCGGGTTGGCGCAGAAAAGAAGCTCCGCCTCGTCGAACCCGTTCGCCGAGAGGGATTCCGCTGCGGCCACCCGGGAAACGAGCTCCACCCGGAATTTCGCGCCGACCAGGGCAACCAGAGAAAGCTCCTTCTCGACCGCGGGTCCCATCCGCTTCGCCCCCTCTCGCCTCTTTTTGCCAACCTCCGAAGCGAATCGCACGCATTCCTCCTCTTCCCTCCGCAACTGTTCCCGCAACCGGTTCTCTTCTTCCCGCGCCCCCTCGAGTCTTTCCCGTTCCGTCTGCAGCTCCGCAAGCGTAGTCAGAAGCCCCGGGACGTCTGTTTCGTATTTCCGTTTCAGACGCCGGATCTCGCTCAGCCTTTCTTCCGCCCGCTCCATCGCTTCGGCGGACAGCTCGACCGAAGCCGACAGCCCGGTCACCTCCCGTGCCAGTTCCTGGGCCTCGATCCGGATCGACCGGACGCGGTCAACGAGAGCTTCGATCCTCGGATCGACAGCAGCCGCCTCCTTGAGCCTTGCAACGGCAAAGGAAAGGGACGTGACCGACGAATGCTCCGAGGAGGAGAGGGCATCCTCGGCACCCCGGAGAGCCTCCTGCACCTTCGAAGCGTTGCGAAAGACGAGGAGGTCCGCAGCAAGCCTCTCCTCCTCCGCGGAGTCGAGGGCCGCCCGGGAGATCTCCCGGATCTGGAAATCGAGATGCTCACCCCGCTCCCGCGCGCCCGCTCCGCGCGACGCCGCCTCCTCCACCTTCCGTCTGCTGGCGGAGACCTGTCGGAACCGCCGCCGCATCTCCGCCGCATCCTGCGCGGTCCCCGCGAAGTCATCCAGCGCGGACAGCGCGGCCGTCCGCGACAGCAACCGGGGGACGCTGTGCTGCCCCACCATCTCCACGAGCAATGGCGACAGCTCCGCGAGGGCGGACTGCGAGACCATCCGGCCGTTGAAGTAGGCACGGCTGCGCCCCGCGGAGGGGATGACCCGCCTGAGCACCAGTTCCTCCTCCCAGGGGAAACCCGCCTCCTCCCACGCCTCCTGCAGGTCCGTACGCCCCGGGAGATCGAAGCGTGCGGAAACCTCCGCTTCCGCCTCCCCCGCCTTTACGGCCATCGGGTCCGCCCGCTCGCCAAGCGCGAGGCGGATCGCCTCCACGAGGATCGATTTGCCCGCCCCCGTCTCTCCCGTCACGATGTTCAAGCCCCGGGCGAACGGAACGCGCACGTCGCTGAAGATGGCGAGATTGCGGACGGATAGTTCGATCAGCATTTCGGAAGGCGAATCACCGCTCTCCCCACTTGAGCTTGGTCCGGAGAACAGCGAAGTAATCCTTGAACGGGGAGCGGAAAAAGCGGAGGGGAGCCTCCGCCCGCTTCACCTCGATCACGTCCCCCTCCCGGATTCCGAGCCCCACCTGTCCGTCCAGAGTCAGAAAGACGTCGGTCTCCCGTGTGCGCAGCTTCGCCCGGACCTCCATGTCGTCGGGGATGACGATCGGACGGTTCGTGAGCATGTGCGGACAGATCGGCGTGATCACGATGGCGCGCAGGGTCGGGTAGAGAATCGGCCCCTGGGCCGCGAGGGAGTAGCCGGTCGACCCGGTGGGCGTGGAGATGATCAGCCCGTCCGCCTTGAACGACGAGAGATAAATTTCCCCGATCGTCGTCTCGATGTCGATGATCCTGGCAAGCGCCCCCTTGTTTATGACGACGTCGTTCAACACCGTGTAGTTGGCGACTCTCTCCCCCAGCCGGTGCACATGGGCGATGAGCATCATCCTCTCGTCGTATTCGAATTCGTTGCCGAAGATGCGCTCGAGTACCGGGTACAGTTCCTCCAGGGTGATCGCGGTCATGAACCCGAGCGAACCGAGGTTCACGCCCAGGATCGGCTTCCCCGAGGTCCCCACGACCCGCGCCGCGGAGAGAAGCGTCCCGTCCCCACCGATGACAATGAGGAAGTCGCAATTTTCCGGGATCTTCGACCGGGTGACGGCATTGTCGTGCCGGACGAGAGCGGCGGTCTCCCTGTCGAGCACGACGCGTTTCCCGCGGGCCTCGATCCATTCGCTCAAATCGGAAACGATCTTCTCGGCACGGGGATCGGTGTGCTTGGCGATGATACCGGCGCACTCCATGGTGGATTAGGATAATATATCGGAAGGAAAAGGAAAAGAAGATGTCTGCATCCGGCAAAACACCTCCATTGTTCCCCGGGCACCGGGGAGGAGCGCAGGGCGAGGTTTCCCGCTCCGCGCCGCTGGCGGACCGGATGCGCCCGAGGACCCTGGCCGAATTCGTCGGGCAGGAGGCCATTCTGGGCGAAGGGAAGTTCCTCTCCTCCGTCCTCTCCGCGCGCCCGCTGCCTTCCCTCATCTTCTGGGGGCCTCCGGGATCGGGGAAGAGCACGCTCGCCCGGATCATCGCCACCGAGACCGACGCGATATTCCTGCCCTTCTCTGCGGTGCTCGCGGGGATCCGGGAGATCAAGGAGGCGATCTCGGACCTTCGGAAGGTCCGCACCGGAACGGACCGCCCGGCGATCCTGTTCATCGACGAGATCCACAGGTTCAACAAGGCCCAGCAGGACGCCCTGCTTCCCTTCGTGGAGGACGGGACCGTCACCCTCTTCGGGACTACGACGGAGAACCCCTCCTTCGAGATCCGCAACGCGCTCCTGTCCCGCAGTCGCGTCCTGGTCCTCGACCCCCTGTCCGCAAAGGACGTGGAGACCATCGTCCGCCGGGCACTCGCGGATCCGGATCGCGGTCTCGGCAAGCCCGGGGAGTTTCTTGCGCCGGATGCCCTCCGCCACATCGTGGAGATTTCCGACGGCGACGCCCGGGTGGCGCTCAATGCCCTGGAGGCGGCCGTGGCGATTGCGGAACACCGGGAGCTGTCCTCCGTGGACGTTGCGGTGGCGGAAGAAGCGCTGAGAACGAAGGCCCTCCTCTACGACAAGGACGGAGAGGAGCACTACAACCTCATCTCCGCTTTCCACAAGAGCTTGCGGGGATCGGATCCCGATGCTTCCCTGTACTGGCTGGCGCGGATGCTCGCCGGGGGAGAAAACCCTCTCTTCATCGCCCGGCGATTGATCCGTTTCGCGTCGGAGGACGTGGGAAACGCCGCGCCCGGGGCGCTCCAGGTCGCGCTGTCCGCGGCCGAGACGTACCGGACGCTCGGCAGTCCCGAAGGGGAACTCGCGCTGGCGCAGGCGACGGTCTATCTCGCTACCGCCCCGAAGAGCAACCGGGTATACCTCGCGTTCCAGAGGGCGATGAAGGACGCGAAGGCGAAGGGCAGCCACCCCGTCCCGCTGCACCTTCGCAACGCTCCCACCCGACTGATGAGTGAACTTGGCTACGGCAAGGAGTACCGCTACCCCCACGATTTCGCGGACGCCTTCGTGCCCGAGGAGTACTTTCCGGAGACGCTGGGAAGGAGATCCTACTACTACCCTTCAGGGGCCGGGCACGAGAAGATTATCGCGGAACGCTTACGCAAGTGGTGGGGGCAGCTCAAAGGGGAGGGACAAAAAGGGAAAGGAGACTAACGTCCATTTAGGATCGCCTCAGTAGCCGCCGGAGGCGGGCGAGCCCCCTGTCACCAGCGTCGCCTCGATCCGAAGCAGAGAGTGCGACACGAACAGGGTGCGGGAATACGTCTCGTATCCCGGCTTCCGCAATTCCAGCCGGTGCATCCCGCTTTCCACCTTCAGATACCTTTCCTGCGTAAAGTCGGACGCCTTTCCCTGGGCAACTCCGTCGAGAACGACCTCCGCGTCCGGGGGATTCACTTCGAAGATCAGCCCTCCGACGTTTCCCACGCCGTATATCTGCGCTTTCGGATAGCAGCCGCCGGCCAAGGCAAGCCAGCCGCAGGCCAGGAGGCCAAGCAACCAAAAGGCAAACGCGGCCTTGCGCTCCGCGCCGCCGATCATGGCAGCCCTGCGCATCCGGCGCCTCCTATCTTGCCAGTTTCACGATATCGTTGACGGCGAATCCCTCGCCGTTCACCCGCCTGCAAATCGCCGCGTCCTCGCCGAAAAAGCCCGAGACGACGATCTCCCCCTTTTCCCTGCCCGGCTTTCGCCCGAGGGAGAGCTTCGTGTCGGGATCGACCACCTCTTGTCCCTCGCCGAAAACCCGGAGCCTGTCTCCGATGACCAACCCCGTCTTCTGCCCGGCGTTGATGGAGATTTCGGCCTCGTTGACAGCGGCGATCTTCCCGCTCCACGGAATCGCTTCCATACGCCGGATCAGGTTGTCAATGAACTGGGAGACGGCCGCCCGCAGAGCCTTCCCCTCGAGGGTCTCGTCGTACCCCTTGGTTCCTCCGATCCCCAGAACCTGCGTCGAGCTCTCCTCGTGGACCCCCGTGCCGCTTTCGGCGAAGATGATCTGCCCGGTCGTGGCGTCCACGACCCGGACGTCGACGGTCGCCTCGGCCGTCTGCGTCTTGCTCGCGCCGATCAGATAGGTGGCCGACTTCTGCTTGAC
>Ga0210060_1000262_pt1 | contig 23905 bp, 17 predicted proteins | sample Joice_CattailNLB_FD_184871 | JGI IMG/M metagenome (GOLD analysis project Ga0210060, IMG submission 184871) | Wetland microbial communities from San Francisco Bay, California, USA, that impact long-term carbon sequestration - Joice_CattailNLB_D2... | ecosystem: Environmental > Aquatic > Marine >...
TCATTGGTCTCTTCCCTCGTAGAATCGAATGATTTGACCGTTGAAGAAATCCAGGAATTGATTGAATTGGCCAGGAACAAATCCAGATGACACTACTTCAATATATTCTGTTTGCAAACCTGTATATCCTGGCTTTCTGGCTTGGTTACCGGGTATGGTTGAAAAACCTGATCTATTTCACCTCCATCCGAGTCTATTTAAACGCATCCATTGTCCTTTCCCTGATCTTGCCCTTCCTACAATCTGGCATTGCTGATATGATTGCATCAAACGATATTGTCTCGATTAGTCAGGATGTGCCGGTTGTCGGCATCATATACAAGTATCAAATTGGCCAGCCATTCGATACAGCATCTGTCGATTCATTTAACTGGAGTAGAATGATTGAAGCAATATTGCTTTCAGGTTGTGTTGCTACTGCTTTGATATACCTGTTCAATCATCTAAGGATCAAGTCAATTATAGGAAGATCATCCAGGTATCTGCAGGTTGATCACGGACTGTGGGTGATGAAGTCTGACGAGATATGCATTCCCTTTATTTATTTCAATCACATAGTGGTTCCCGGCAAAATTACTGACAAAGATCTGCCTCGGGTGATCCAACACGAGCTCATGCACTATCTTAAAGGGCATTATTTTGACAACCTGCTTTTTTCAGTAATTCATGTGGTTTTTTGGGCGAATCCATTTTTCCTTCTGCTAAGGAATGCCCAGAAACTGAATCACGAATTTCAGGTAGATGATCAAATCATCTCCAACGGAGAGGACCCTGTATCCTACAAATTGTCACTCATTAAGTACAGCGTGGGACACCATCTGTATTCTCTTGCAAATGGATTGTCGAATACGAACACAAAAACCAGACTCATGATGATGAATCATATCCATATCAGGAAAGGCAAATGGAGATTATTGCTCCTTCTTCCAACCATCACTATTCTCTTTACCGTTTTTTGTTGTACCAATATGGAGCCCAATAACCCTGAGATTCAATCAGAAGCGCCGGCAGACATCAGTCAGGATGATTCTTTGGTGGTGGAGTTTATAAACGTATATCAGGGATCTGAACGTTTGGATGTCACCTGGGCCAGGAATAGCGTAATCGTTGTGCTTATGAATAGAAGGTCGCAAATAATGGTTGCAGGTGAAGTGCTGCCCTTAGCGGATGTTGAACGGCGGGTCATCTCCTTATATAACAGAAAAATAGAGGAAAAAGATGACACTAATGCTGGCCAATATCCGGAAAACACAAACTTCGGCATTAAGATTGTTGTTCAGAAAGACCGGGCGTCCAATATGGACGATTATCAAAAATTGATAGATAATATAAGCACAGCACTGTTCAAATTACGAGAGATGCAGTCCATCAGGCTGTTTGGTGGAAATTTCGAAACATTATCTGATTCAGAAAGAGAGGTTATTGAAAATCTTATTCCTCTGAGGATTTATGGCGTAAAACCGGACAAACATATGGGTCAATAAATCCTTATTAACCAACCAAGTTGAAATATCAATTCTGTTATTCTTTCATAAAGCGGCCTGTAAATACACTTCTTTTGTTATGAATATTGATAAAATATAACCCGGGTTCAAGACTGGAGATATCTATTTGTGATTGAAAATTCTTACTTATCAGGATTTTGCCGTGAATATCGAATATGCGAATATGTTCCATTGGTTCGGACGTTACCAGGTTAAGAATATGATTGGCAGGATTGGGGAAAAAAATCACATTGGGAACATCCGGGATTTTGTTCGCTGTTGCTATCTCCTGGAACGTAAACGTAATTGTATCTGAGTAATGAGTTGATCCTGATTCAATTGCGCGAATTCTGAAATTATATTGAGTATTCATTTCCAGGTTGTCAATCTCAGCATGAACAGTCTGTGTTGAGTAGGGGTCAAGGTAACTCGGTTGTGCTCTAACGGAATCGGTGAATGCTCCACTTTCTCCGTAATCAAAATAGACTCCAGACAGCCATTTTCCTCCAGGGTTCACCAAACCCTGAAACAGGATTTTGTCTTCAGAAAACTGCTCTGCCTCCAGGGGAACGAGCATGATTCCTCCGGGGAAATTGATTATGTCGGGCTGACTGTAAATGGTTTTTCCTCCCATTTCTGCCCTAATCCTGTAATAGTAGACCTGGCTGGTATCCAGATCAGTCAGATTTGTTTCCACAAACATATTCCAGTTTTGATTTACAGCCTCTGGACTACCAACCTGGCTTGATCCGTAGTCCATTGACGTTCCAAACTCGAAGATGATGTTTTGCATGTCATCCAGGTAAGGCGTAATGTAGGCTATCAGTCTGGTGTTGTTTCCCTGGATATATGGAGGTTCAAACTCTATCCGGCATTCGGGATAGGTATGAAACTCCAGTACAGGACTATAAATGGGTTCCCCTTTATAACTGCCCCTAATTCGGGTCAGGTAGCGGGTATTGGGCTTCAGCTGGGTAAGCTGGCAATGAATAAGTACAATGGTGTCTCCTTCAATTGAGTTGGGTTCAGACGGTTTGGATTGGCTGAATGAAGAGTCCTGACTGTACTCGAATACAATGTTAGTAACCGGGTCCTCATTTGAAATTACCTGACCGGTTAAATCTGCTGTATTGGAAGAGACTACTGCGTAGTATTCAATCCGTAATTCATACTCCGGCAGCGTCCGGAATAAAAGTGTGTCGCTGAAATACACCTTGTCCATGTAGGTCCATTTCATACGGTAGTTATATTCGGTATCGGGTTGCAGGTCGCTTATTTCGGCCTTCACTGTTTCCGCATATTCCGGATTAATAATATCGGGTGTGGAATACGTGGAATATTTGAATTCATAATTCTGGCCGTATTCAAAGGATATCTCACTCACAGGAGCTGCGTTGGAACTAACGATTCCTTTGAGTACAGCCTCACCGTCTGTTTGATCCTCCACCTCCATTAAGGTGATGCTGATACCATCTCCCTTAAATCTTTTTTTCATGATCACTCCATTCAGGCCTCCAACATAAACTTCAAAGTCATTCGATACAGAAATAGAATTAATTTGAGCAGGTAAGATCTCCGTTTCCCAGGTGAGTCCACCATTAACGGTAGAATGGAGCTTTCGGTAGTCAGCTGCTACAAAACCAATATTCTGATTATAAAAATATATTCCATTATTGTCATCCCAGTCAATATAATGTTCCTGCCAGCTTTTGCCTTTGTCTGTAGTTTTCAGAACCAGTCCATTTGTACCGGAAATGTATCCCACAGTATCATTAGCAAAATTGATCCTCGTCAGGAAATTGCTTATATCAACAGTACACTCCCAGGTACTTCCACCGTCGTTGGTCTGGTACAAATCTCCCCCCTTGATAGCGAATCCCGTTAACTCATCTGTGAACCAAAAATCCTGGAACCTCATTCCCGATACATATTCCCAGGACTGGCCACCATCCTGTGTCTTATGAAGTCCGCTCCAATAACTACTATAGTCGTTACATGCATAACCGGTCTGTTGATCCAGGAAATGAATGGAGGTAGCCCGGATACTCTTATCATCTGATTTCAATATTTCGAAGCTATTTCCTCCATTGGAGGTTTTAAGTACCTTGGATATCTCTCCTGCACTTGCGATAACATAGAACTCGTCTGCAGATAAAAATTGCCCATCGATGTATTTGTAAATGTAATGGTCTTCGTTGTAAACTCCCGTATGTAAAGAGTCCCAGGTCTGACCTCCATCGGTGGATCTATAGATTTTCTCTGCGAGGGCGTAGAGAGTATCACGGGTGCCATATGCTACCTGATTAATATTGTAATAGGTTGGGGCATATTCTTTCCAATTGCTACTGGCATCGGTTGTTTTAATAATTCTTCCAATATCTCCTACAGCAAATCCATTATATTCGTTTAAGAAATAAACTCCATACAGATCATGGTAATCTTGCATCTTAATAACTCCTGCCGGTTCCCAGCTTATACCGCTATCGGTGGTTTTATAGATGGCGGCATTCGCTCCTGCCATATAGCCGGTAGTCTCGTTCAGAAAGTAAAAATCGTATACAGATTCAAGGTATTCAGCCACTGCCTGCCATGTTTCTCCTCCATCTGTAGTTCTAAAGAGTCCATGGTTTTCCCTGGAAGCAAATCCCAGTTGTGCATTAACAAAGTAGATATCGAAAAAATCTGATGGATAAATGTTCGTATTTTCGGTTATATACCAGTTCAAGCCACCGTCAATGGTTTTAAGTATGATTCCATCTCTGCATGCCACATGACCGACAAGTGAACTTGTGAATAGTGATGCCTGAATATCTTCTCCCTGCACCGGGTAGGTTACCCATGATGTTCCCCCATCGTGTGAAACAAAAAGATTGTAGTCACCGGTGATAAGGATAGTATCAGGATGAATGACCGAGATAGAATTAAGATCCTCATCAAAATCAACTGGAAGTTTGTTCCATCCGGCACCCATATGAGTTGATTTATAGATGGTCCCGCCGGCTCCAACTATATAACCGATGGAATTACAAAAAGCCATATCTCTCCCGGAAGATAGATCCATGAACGAGTCCCAGCTTTCGCCTCCATCCTGGGTCCTGATCAATTCATTTTCGGTAATAAAGAACCCACTATTCTCGTCTACAAAACAGAGGTCTCTTCCAGCTGCAAGTGAAGGCTTTGGATTGAGCAGCTCCCAATCGGTACTTTCCAGCTGGCTACCTGGTTGACTTCCGTCTGTCACATATACAGTACTTGATATCTGGCATTTATTCTCATTTTCAACGATTACAGAATACCATCCTGTTTTTGATACATAAATACTCTGTGTAGTATCACCAGTACTCCATTCATAGGATTGAAAGTCGCCAGCATATAGTTGGACAGAGTCCTGGTTATCAAGGTTGGTGGTATCGGGTAAAAGCGGAACAGGGAGATCATATAGAGAAACTTGAATGCTGTCTGAACCAACGCATCCCGACACGTTTTCTACGTTTAACATATACATTCCCTCTTTGTTTATGGTAATTGTAGGGGATAATGCCCCATTGTTCCATAGATACGATATGAAATTATCATCCACCCCAATTTCCAGGTTCGGACAGGCTGTTGTATCGTTTCCAAGTTCAAATACCGGACTGTTCTGAATGGTTATCTGTCTGATTATCGTGTCGGTCTTTTCTGGATAATATGCCAGTAACTGCACTGAATATTCTCCGGCATCGGGGTATTCAAATTCAGGATGAAACTCTGAGGAAGTACTCCCTTCTCCAAAATGCCATCTCACAGAATCCAATCTGTTTTCATTTGTGATCCGGAAGTTGATAGGGGTGAACCGGCAGGTGTTGTCAAGCGTAAAACTTGGTTTAAAAAAGTAGCTTTGATTAAAATTAGGGGTTCTGGCAACTACTGAGCTTGCCCCTTCAAGATAAAATCCGTTTTCGGTGACAATGCAGTTCGCTCCAGGATCATTTGGATTGTGAACTACCGCAAGGTAGCCGCCACCACCACTGCCCCCTCCTTTGGTTATGTAAATACTCCCGTTTTCAGCGATCTGCATCTGCATAAAACTGTTGTTCTGCTCATGCATGAGTTGGATCCTGGAACCAAATATATCTTCATAGACCGGGTTTGACAGATCAAATTGATATAGGCCGCTCTCACCTGTACTACCCGTTTGGTAAACTAATAATTTGGTTGCGTCCGAAGAAAACTCTATTCCATCAGCAGCACGGTTTGTCTGAGGCAATGGAAATTCCATGGGATTGCTTAGTACTCCTGTAAGGTCATTAAAATCAAAAAGGACAAATTGCTTCTCATTCACCGCCTCATGACTGCATGCAAGCCACCTTCCATCAGGGGACGCTTTTAGCTGGCCGTCAAAACTGGAGGCTAGAGAAGGACCTGCCTGGCTTATTACAGGATTGGTCGAGATGCCAGCCTCTGTAACCAGAAAAGCATAGTATTTATTTGTGTTGTATTTGTGAGTTATCAACCATACATCCCTGTGGTTATTGTGAAAGATTGCTGTAATTTTATTTGAAACGGTATCCAGGAGTTTGTCTCCTTTTACTATAACATCACCTAACCCGCCCTCGAGGTTTAGATCAACAATGGAATAGTACAATCCTGAACTCTGCTGCCCATTATAGGGATCTATCGTAAAAATGTAGAAATTAGATTCTGAGCCTTGACCCCGAATTATCAATGATTCGTGTATTGAATGCTGAGAATGTTTGATAATGAGACTATCTCCATTCGGCATTTTTTCGTGCATAGCATTCCACACGGTGAATCCATCAGTGTATAGCTGTAGATTACCATTTTCATCACTCATGATACCACAGCCGCGGTTTTCATGAGGGGGATAATCGTGTCTCACAATAACAGTATCCTGTTGGAATTCCAGTCCAAAATTTCCAAATAACCAATTAGCTGTATAATGCTGGGAATAAGCAGACAAAAAAACAGGAAGCAGGCAGAAAAGAGTGAGAGTTCTTTTCAAAATAGTTGGAGGTGTCATGGGGTAAACCTTATGTCGGTATCTAAGTGGTCTATGCTATTACAGGGATAGTGTTTCGAATGGTTGCATAACTGGACAATTTATACCAAATCTAAGCATTCTTGAACGAAAAAAATATATCTGTTGCTGAGCCAATGCAACTACACAGAAGTTCGTCAAACTCTTGACCAGGGATTTATTGATGTTTTTTTTCTATTACGGATCATTGCATGTACTTATCGAACCAGTCGGCAAACTTTTCTGTATACTCAATCATATCGATCCAGATACCATGGCCCGATCCCTGTTTGACTGCAAGTTCACAGGGCACGTTATTTTCATTGAACTTCTCAATGATCTTCTGCGACTGGTAGATCGGGACAAGCGTATCAGCGTCACCGTGGGCTATGAATGTCGGAGGGTCATCAGCAGTGACAAAATAGAAAGGAGAGATATTCCTGCCTATCTCTGTTCTTGCAACTGAATCGGTTACCAGCATGTAATGAAGGGTTTCAGGGTTCCATTCCACAAAATCAAGCGGAGCCTGGAACTCCTTGATCTCCCTTTTGACCACTGCGTTATCGCCGGGTGATTTCCAGTTAAGAAAATCAGTAGGAGGGTAAAAGCAGGCAACGGCCTGAACGCGTGAGGTGACCCTGTCGATGGGATCCCTGGCCGAAGGATCACCATCCTCTCCGGTTGTCCCGATCATAAGGGAGAGGTGTCCCCCTGCCGAGCCTCCCGATATTCCAATATGGTATGGGTCAATGCCGAATTCTGCCGCGTGAAAGCGTATAAATCTTACCGCTCTTCTCAGATCCGTTAAGGCATCCGGAACGGCGTATTTGGGCTGAGAACCGTGCATAACGAAAAACAACGTGTATCCCCTGTCTGAAAAGGGCATGGTCAGCCCTTTGAACAGGTTCACATAATTGAAATCGGATGTCCATCCGGCACTCACCACCCAGATGACAGCTTTCCCGTTGGAAGCAGCCTCGGGCGGCTGAGCCACCATTGTTAATGCCATCCCATCTTTGCGGCCATAGGTAATTTCTGTGGTCTTATCCAGGGCCGTCTGGCAATAAACATTTAATGACCATATGGAAAGGAATATAAGTGTAATTCTTTTCATTGTTAGAATCATTATTTAAATCCATTGCCACCGAAAAGGTACTTCAACAGTCTTCCAATATGGAAAAGCACTTTCCTTGTGTAATTGATCTGGACGTTATGAGGAGTAGATACGCCCTTTTCATATCCCAGCCTCATGGCAACGTCCCTCATCTTTGCGTTTCCTGATGCGTGTAAAATGCATGGATCGGTATTGGTTGCACTGTTCCTGATCCTCGTTGTGTCAAATACAATATCTTTCAGATCGGGTTTTCTAGTAATAAAATCTTTGAATAAGAGATTGTGAAATATCTCACATTTCCAGTCAATCCCGACGAGTGTACTATCCTGAATATACATACCAGTCAGAAGTTGCTGATCCATGGTGGTCTCGGTCATATGATGCTCATCAATAAGCTTATCAATAAGATCGATGGCATAACCTGCCCGGGAAATCCAGGTACCACTGTTCAGGAAATTGTACTCCGTAGGAGTATGGGGGATCTCCCTGTGGCTCCGGTTGAATTCAAAATTATAGATCCTGCGGTTGAACGAATCTAATTTCAGGGCTCCGCAAAGAAATGGGATATTAAGATCGTTGAATTTTTTCTCTATCTCCTCGATTCCGCAAAGAAAGATCACATCAAAAGGATCCACGGAGATTACAATCTGATCACCTGGTAATTGCTTTAGATAATCCCGGATCTCCATTACTTTTTTGCCAAAACCGATCCATTTTTCTCCCCATCCAAGGATCACTGGTTCTATATGATACCGTTTACATGATTCGATGAACAGATCATAATAGGCTTGTTTTTCAGTTCCGTAGGCAATTACAGTCGCCATTGAGGGGTGTTATAAATGAAGGATTCTTTTTATTTCACTGCAAATTCGGAAAATTTCTCTTTTATTCAGACTATGATACAGTGGCAGCCTGACCAGGCAGTTGCTGTATAAATCACTCCAGGGCAGTTCCCTGCCATCATGACGATGATGGTAATATTCAGAATTATGCAGGGACTGGAAATGAAATACCGAATGGATCCCCTTCATTTGTAATTCTGATATAAGCCTGCTTCTCAAATCCGCATCTTTCAAAACGATGTAGAATATATGTGCATTATTTGATGAATATTCTGGTATATGTGGAAGTCTGGCCAACCCGCTTTTTTCTAGTTCCGAAAGTAATTCATAGTAGTAATTCCACAATTCTGTTCTTCTGGCCTGGATCATCTCCAGTTTTTCCAGTCGAGCCATCAGGATCGCTGCTGTAATCTCCGATGGATAGAAAGTTGATCCGATATCGATCCAGTCATATTTTTTCAGCTTGCCGGTAAGAAAGTCAGACCTGTTGGTTCCTTTCTCCCAAATGATCTCAGCGCGCCGGTTAAATTGCGGATCATTAATGATAAGCATACCGCCTTCTCCCGCGCTGATGTTCTTGGTTTCATGGAATGAAAAGGCCGAAAAATGGCCGAGACTGCCAAGTGGTTTGCCTTTATATGTTGAGTTTATTGCCTGGGCAGCGTCTTCCACAACAAACAATCCATATTTTTTAGCCAGCTCGATAATCGGGTCCATCTCACAGCTTATACCCCCATAGTGTACGGGAACAATGACCCTGGTTTTTTCATTAATTAAGGTTTCTATTGATCCGGGATCTAAATTTGGGTTAAGGGGATTACTGTCGGTGAATATGATATTGGCGCCTCTGAGCAAGAATGCGTTGGCCGTGGAAACGAAAGTGAAAGAAGGCATAATCACCTCGTCCCCCGGTTGAATGTTCATAAGCAGCCCTGCCATCTCAAGTCCATGAGTACAGGTAGTTGTGAGCATTGCCTTTTGAAAATCGTACTTCGTGGTGAAAAATTCCTGAGCTCTTTTTGTGAATTCCCCGTTGCCGGCAACCTGACCGTTTTTAAATACCTCTTTGATGTAGCGTATTTCTCGGCCGGTCAGACTTGGCTTATTGAATGGTATGGTAGTGTTTTTGGGCACCTGTTTTCCATTGATAACGTCAGTAATCGAACCAGCTTCCGTTTTAGGTTGTCTTAATTTTTGTGCAATATATTCAAAAGATCGATGAAAGCAATTTCCGCGAAATCGATGGCACCGTTTTCACTCTAATCTCACTCGATATTTAATTCTGCATGGTGATGAATAAAAATGTTGTCATTTGCCATGATAACATAATGATCTAAAAATAAAAGCATGTAACTTGAGTGAAATTAGGAAGGATTGAAAATATCAAAAACAATGCAATTCCTCGTTTTAGGACTTATTCCGGTTGGAATACTCCTCCTGATCTTTTCGATTCGACTTGTAAAAAAGACTTTTTCAGGCAAGGTGATCGTTGAGATTCCATATACCATGAAATCGGCAGAATTTATCCTGGACAAACCCGGCAATTATTCCATATGGCATACGGGAGATTTTTTCAGAAAAGCTCCCCTGGACAAATTCAGACCTGAGATCACCGACCAGTCGACAGGAAGCGAGATCAGGCTTTATCCATGTCTCTTCCGGCCCAATGCAAACAATGGCAGGAGTGCCAGGATGGAAATTTTCAGATTCTCTGCCCCCCCGGGAAAATACCTGCTGGAACTGAAGGAGGGCTCAAGCATCTCTGGTTTGGAACAAAATCTGATCGACAGGATCCCTGCCCGAATGGTAGATGATGATAAATACTTCATCCAGGTCAGGGAGAGCCAGCCGACTCTTCTCACTATGCTAGGAATTGGACTTATTGCGATAGGAGGATGCTGCGCTATCACAGGCCTGGTTTTAGGGATTCTTTCCTTTACTAATTCATGAATAATACAAATATGATAATATAAGGAACATAAAAATGAAACGAAATCTTTCAGACACCGACCGTACTAGGCTCGACAAGCATATATCTGAAACTGAAAAACTGACAGGAGCCCAGATAGTGCTTGCAACAGTCAGGCGGAGCGACAGCTATGCAGAAATTCCATGGATAGCCTTCGCTTTCGGTGCATCTCTTGCGAGCCTGGTGACAATATTATTGCATCTGTTTGTACTGGGCTGGTTAACAGAAACCTTGATATTTTTCACGGTTCCGGTAATACTTATCACCGGGGCAATATTTGCGCTACTGACGATATTATGCCCTGGATTTGCCAGATTGTTTCTCTCGGCCCACCGTAAAGAGACTGAAACAATGCAATATGCCGAGTCTCTCTTCCTTTCCCGGGAGCTTTTTTCTACTGAAGGGCGCAGGGGGATCCTGCTCCTGGTAAGCCAGTTCGAACGTCAGGTGGTGATTGTGCCTGACAGGGGTGTAAGGGATCTGCTGAGTGAAGAGGTTCTGAAGAAAGTAATTTCAGATATGACAGATCACCTCAGGCGCAACGAACTGAGGGAAGCCATGGAGACCGGACTTGGCGGCATTCAGGCAGCACTTGGTTCCCCACCACCAGGCTGGACCGGCAAAAACGAACTTTCAGACGAAATAATTGAGGAGGAAGGAATATGAAAAAGCATACAGTATTAGTTCTGCTTATGGTCCTGTTTGCAGCTGTCAGGGTAGCAGGGAGTGCTGACGTCCCTTATTTGACTGGCAGGGTGAATGACAACGCCGGGATCCTTTCGGAGGATGCGGTTACTTTCTTGAGTGAAAAACTGAAAGCGCATGAAGAGAGGACAACCAACCAGGTCGTCGTTCTGACCATACCCTCCCTTCAGGGGGAGAGCATAGAGGATTATTCAAACAGGGTTTTCAACGAATGGAAACTGGGACAGAGTGACCAGGATAATGGTATACTCATCGTTGTTGTCCCGGATGAAAAACGGATGCGAATTGAGGTGGGTTATGGCCTGGAAGCTGAGATGACGGATATAATGGCCAGCCGTATCATCAGGGAGATCATGACACCCAGGTTCAGGGAGGGGGATTATGACGGTGGAATTACGGAGGGTGCCCTTGCTGTTATAAATGTTCTTGAAGGCCAGGAACTTCCTGAAGGAACAGGGATCGATGAAGGATCCGATTCTTCTTTCTATTCAGGTCTTTCGGATCTTGGAGACCAGGATATGCCCATAGGAGCACGTATCCTCATTGGTGCATTTATTTTCGGCATCATAGGTTTATTCACCATAATAGGTATTGTTACCCCCGGTTTCGGGTGGTTCCTTTACCTGTTCTTAATACCCTTCTGGGCAATGTTCCCGATAATAGTTGTAGGTGTAAAGGGTGCCCTTGTCCTGTTTTTCATCTATCTTATTGGGTATCCTGTTGCGAAATTGTACATAAGGACCACTCCATGGTTTAAAAAGGCCAAGAAAGATCTGCGCACCAAAGGGAAAGCGTCGATCGGAGGCTTTTCATTTTCATCGGGAGGTTCCGGTAGTTCATGGAGTTCGGGTAGTAGTTCTTCTGGCGGATTTTCCGGAGGCGGAGGATCATCGGGAGGCGGAGGTTCGTCGGGCGGATGGTAATGTATCAACTTGAATAATGAAACAGCCTGGATCACTCTCGCCACTGTATGATTTTGCAATGCAATGTATTGACGGTCAGAATCACCCGGAAGATATTCATCATTTTGAACAGTTCAGTTGCAGCGAATGCAAATCCGAAGGACTGAAGCTGACCATTGAGCATCACACCGGTTCGGAAGAGTGGAATTTCCGGGGCATCGTATGGGGTGAATGTACAGCCTGCGGATACCTGAACCGGCTCTTTACTTTTACAGGTGACAGCAGGCAGCCCTTAAGGGAAGAACGCCCGGTTTGCGATTGCGGGAGCAGGGATTTTATTGTTGGATTATGTGAGCGAACAGAAGGAGAGCAGGGAATACCGGGATTTTTTGATGAGGGTGTGATGGTGGGCAAGTGCTTCATCTGCAACATGAACAGGGCGTTTATCTATACGGACTAATGGCTGGGACCTGCTCTGGCATCCGGGGGACTAATGGAAAGAAATACACTATCTTCGTTCAAGACCTTTTTAAACAAATAAATTCTTAGATATGATCACGATTCTCGTTCTGGGTTTCCTCTTCGGAGCCACTCTTCAATATGCACGTTTGAATAAATTCAATGTGATCAGCGGTCTGGCGGTTCGGGAGGATTTTACTGTTCCCAAAGCCATTGCTCTTGCTGTGGGGATCGGTGCACTCCTTCTGAATATTGAAATTGCCCTGGGCTTTGCTTCATATCATGTAAAACCTTTGATTGTCGGTGGGATTGTCCTGGGCGGCCTGATCTTCGGAATGGGCATGGCCATCCTGGGTTATTGTCCGGGAACCATGGCGGTTTCACTGGGTGAAGGATCGCTGGATGCACTTGTTGGTATATTGGGAGGCCTGACCGGCGGGGTGGTGTTTACATTATTGGTTCCCCATCTTCAGCCTGTTCTGGGGCCCGATCTGGGAGGACTTTCCCTGGAGTATGTGGTCGCAAACAGGCCCCTCTTCTTTGTCCTGCTGGCTCTCCTGGCGGCAGTGTTTGTTTTTCTTGCTTTCTGGTTGCACAGGATCGACAGGAACAGGGAGCGGAAATGGATCGTGGCAGGTATCGTTCTGGCGATCCTGAATGCTGCCGTGTTCTCTGCATGGCTTTCTAATCGGCCCATTGGTGCTTCCACCGCCTATCCCTACCTGGGGGACTTCCTGACGGGCATTACACAGAACGATTATTTCACGGCCGTAAAAACGCCGGGACATTGGGAATTGATCTTTCTTGCAGGGGCCTTTGCAGCCGGTTTGGTCATCTCACTGATAAAAGGAGAATTCAGGCTTGTCCTGTTGCACGAAAACTGGCGCAGGTTCAAGGGCCCGTCACCCCTCAAACGGATTGTCTGGGCCTTTGTAGGGGGTTTCATCCTTATTTTCGGGGCCAGGATGGCCGGGGGCTGTACCAGCGGACATATTCTGTCCGGAGGCATGCAGCTGGCGTTCAGCAGCCTGATCTTCGCCGTGTTCGTATTTGCCGGACTTCTGTTAACAGGGCAGCTGTTCTATAAACCCGGAAAAAAATAGTAACTTGATCAGATAAGTAACAGCTGGGTAATTACTTAAAATTATTGCTATGGATTTTATTAAAGTGATATCTGTTATCCTGGCAGTTGTGTGTACCGGGGCAATTGCACTGATTGGTATTAAAACCAATTTATTACGGGAATCCTCCTCCAATGAATCTCCATACAGTTTTTCACGATTCCAGCTATGGTTATGGACACTGGTAATAAGCCCGCTATTCATATTGAACTGGGGCTTTAATGCACAAACTGTACCTGATCTAAATCTAACATGTTTAATCTTGTTGGGTATCTCGGCCGGCGGATTGGTAACTTCCGGGATCGTAACAAATGTACATGACTCTTATATAAAAAAAGATAAAAATAGTAAACGGATGGAGGGAGAACCACCATTAAAAAAATATGCAGGTAGCAGTAAATCGTTCTGGAAGGATATTTTAATGGATGATAGTGGTCAATTCTCTATCACAAGATTACAGCAGCTTATCTTTACTTTTGCTTATGTTCTGGTATTCATTTCATCTTTCTTTTACAATGGATTGGAGTATCCGGAATTCCAGCAAAACGCTTTTGTCCTGATGGGTATTTCAACCGGAACTTATTTAGTGGGAAAGGGATTGAAAAAATAGTTGTAAAACCTTTTCAGATCTTTTTCCCCAATACGGCCTTCCCCATAAACTTAAGGGAACCAAACACTCCATAACGTTCTATAACCATTCTCCTGTACATTTCATCCTGATCCTTGGGAGGAACGGTTTCCTTCTCTTTTTTCACCAGTGTGATGGCTTCATTGTCGCAAACATTCAGGCAATTTCCACAACCAATGCAATGGCTTCGTAAAACTTCCGTATGATTGTTCACTGAGATCAGAGCATCCATCTGGCAAATCTCCATGCATTCTCTGCATGCAGTGCAATATTGCGGATCGATACTGGCATAAAAGTTTGAATGTACAAATTCAGCCGGTTGTGGATATTTTTTTGCCGCTGTGAGGACCCCGCAACAACAACCACAGCAACAGCAAATAAAGCCAGGATCCTGTGTGTTAGCGGGCTGCAGGACCAAGCCTTCGTTTTCGGCGCGGGTAATCAGCCCGGTCATTTCCTCCCTGCTTACTTCACGGGCCACCACCTTCTCCATCATGAATCTTGCTGAATTTCCTAATGTCAGACATGTTTCCATGATATCCGTCTGCTTGCAGTGTTGACCCATCTTCTGTCTGGCCTGCCGGCATACACAGTTCATTACCCCGAATGGCCCCGGGGATCTTTCTACGATGGCACGTGCATTATCATAGCTCCCGATGAGGAATTCCGGTTCAATGTCCGCATTGACCGGGATGGTACGCATCTGCCTGGTCTTAGCTCCGATAAAAGCATCGGCAAAACCTTCCTCTTCATATTTGAAGAAGTCTTCTGCCAGCTCTTTTGTAATGCGATCCACCTGGAATTCAAACATACCGACTGCAAGTGGTAATTTCTGGTAAACACGGCCTTTCTTCTCATCCGTGATAGCCCCTATGGCTCCTTTTTCAAAAAGTCCCTCCAGTTTTTCTTTCAGGATCTCCTTTGTGATGTCACCTTCTTTGAAGCGGCTAAAGATCCTGTCAATGTTTTCTGGCAACGCACTAAGTTTCAAAGCAATATTTGCCTCAGTCTCGTCAAACAAATGTTTGAGGAGGCTGATTTCAACACCTGATTCAGTCTCCGGAAAGGGGACTGGGCTTGAATCCAGATGGCGCTGAAGTTTCCTGTATATGCCTGGTTCCATGAGAAGTAAAATACGACATTATACCGGACTTGTAAATAATTTTTCAGTAGCGGTCCAGGATTCTACTTGTTCCTGCATCTGATAAAACAAGATCTCGGGGAAATAGCACTATTATTGATAGGATTTATCCTGAAGTCAAACAACGAAAGCCACATCACCTATTTCAACAATGTAGAGTCTATCGGGATACCTTCAATCCCATTTATTTGCATGATCTTGGAATAGGAAGGTGTTGGTGCTCCGTCTTCAAAGTAATCAATGAAAACAAGGTTCGACCTCTCCGGATTCCCCTTTAATTGAACGTTGACATCGCATAATCCGGATGAGGTTGTCTCAAAGAGGTTGTAACCGTATTCTCCTTCATCCACAAAGCTGCTCCAGGTCATATTTATCCCTGAGAATACTGCGATCAAAAAAGTTCTGGAATGGGTGACTTTGAACTTGAGTGATCTTCCGGCTGGAACTTCAACGGCCATCGAACCCTCGGATAGATTCTCAACTATATTTACTTCCGGGTCCAGGAAGTTACTGCCATAGCTCCCGTTTTCGGGGTAAACCAGTTGATTGGAGGGTGTAAATTCAGTGTTTGCGATAAAATTGTTAACGTATGGCTCAAAAGGAGGAATTTCAAAGGTCATTCCCAGGGAGCTGTAACGGGTCTCAAGGTTATACCTTATGGCAGGCAGATCGGCATGATTTACTCCGTTTATAAGCTTTGTTCCGGTCACCTCACTGTCGAGTGTTCCATCGTTGCTTATATCAAGTGATATATTATTGATGAGTTCGGAAAGTTCTGCGGTTGTATTCAATCCCTGTAAGATCACGGATAAGGCAAGTAACCTGGCATTGTCGGCACCTGCCTGTGAAATGTCCATCTCCTCGGAGAGACCCAGTCCGTCCACAGGGATATTAAATATCTGGAAGATCTCGTCCCTTGTCTGCTCCTTTGCTTCGGTAAAATCCAAACCACTATTCAGCAGAAATCGAAGTCGCTCCATTTCAAGGTGCGAGAGTATATTCACATTGGTTGTTTCAGCATCACGTACGTCAACAATACCATAGAGTGTCAATTGAGATTCTGACAGATTCCCGGTACGTTCATTGAAATAGAATCCATCTGCTTTGGTCATGACATAAGGAGATATCAACTCTACTCCGGAAAGGGAATAGGAACCCAGGTTATCATTAATCTGGGTATTGAATACTCTACCGGTTTGTTCGAGGCTTTCATTAAGCTCGAAAATGATAATGGACGAGCCAACGATGAAAGGTCCCTTTTGTACGTAACCGCTGAAATCCTTTATGGATCCTTCCGTGTTTATAACATGAATAGTCAGCAGTGCATAGGATCTTAAAGGAGCGACAGGATCATTGTCACTCACCGAGAACATGCAGACCAGTTCCTGGTTGATGTCATAGTCAAACCACGATGCATCCTCCACATACAATGTGCCGGTAAGGCTGTCCAGACGGACGATCTGTTCATCATTACCGGATTCAATGCGGTACTTCAGTTCCTGACCCGGATCCTGATCAGTGGCTGATAGTGTTCCTATGAGTGAGCCATAGGAGCAATACTCCTCTATTTCAAATTCCTGATCCGTCACCTCCGGAGAATACTCATTCAGGTCGTTCAGGTGTATGGCAACATTGGCTTCAGATTCCAGTGGATCGTCTTTGAAGTTATCACTCACCAAAATCTGCAATTCAAATAAAGGAGTTTTCTCGAAATCCAATTGGACCGGGTCATTTACGTAAAGCACTCCTGATTTGGGATCGATGATGAAGGCATTGTTGGTATTGCCTGTGAGTATTTCGAATGAGAGCTGCTGTCCTTCATCCGGATCAGATGCCTCCAGGACTCCGACTATAGTGCTTTTCGCACTATTCTCATCCACATAAAAATCCTGGTCGTGGAATACAGGCTTGTTTTCATTTCTTTCACAGGAGGTAAGAAACAGGCATAAGGGTAAAAAGATATAGAGGAATCTGAGGGTTTTCATACTTCATCCATTTTCAAAAGATGAAAAACTAAGATGCCGGCCCTGACTGCTATAAATATAGCAAAACTTTTTGAGAGTCACCCCTATCAGATCTTCAGGATTTCTTAAAAGGAAACCTTCCTGATTTCTTAGATTTATCTGGTATATTTGGACTGTATCCATTCCGAGAACCTAGAATCTGCAATATGAAAAATACGCTATTCTTTTTCATCCTCCTGGCAATTGCCGGGACACTCTCCGCACAGGCCCTGAGTGAGATCGAATCGAACCGGGTTATCCTGAGCAACGGTTGGAGCATTACTCCGGTGGGTGATATGATTCCGCTGGGCGATCTGCCTCTGAATATTGCCGTCTCTCCTTCAGGGAAGCTTTTAGCTGTGACGAACAACGGTCAGAGCACGCAGCAGGTCATGCTTTTTGACGGGGGGGATTTTACCCTTCTCGACTCGGTGGAAATGGGTAAATCGTGGCTGGGACTGGTATTCTCAGGCGACGGCAGATCACTCTATGCATCGGGCGGGAACGACAATTGGATAGTCCGGTACTCCATCGCGAACAAGCACCTGGTCCCTGCTGATACCTTCAGACTAGGCAAACCGTGGCCGGAAAGGATCTGGGTGGCCGGCATCCAGGTAGATGAAAACCGGCAGCTGCTCTATGCTGTAACAACCGAGGATAACAGCCTGTACATCTATGATCTTGAAGGGCATCAGACAATCACGAGCCTTCCGCTGGGCGGTGAGGGATATACCTGCTTGCTCTCCCCGGACCGGAATGAATTGTATGTTTCCTGTTGGGGCTGTAACCGGGTAGCTGTCCTTGATACGCGGACACAGACCTTCAGTGCATTCATTCCCGTGGGGGACAATCCCAATGACATGTGCCTGACCCGCAATGGAAAGTACCTGTTCGTATCCAATTCCAATGACAATTCAGTATCGGTCATAGACCTTACGTCACATAAGGTCGTAGAGGTGTTGAACGCAGCATTATACCCTGATTCTCCATCCGGATCGACCAGCAACAGTGTGGCCCTGGGGAATGATGACAGGACGCTCTACGTGGCCAATGCCGATAATAATTGCCTGGCCGTATTCGATGTATCCGAGCCCGGATCCTCGACGGGGAAGGGATTTATCCCAACCGGCTGGTATCCGACCTGTGTCCGGGTGATGGAAGATAAGATCCTTGTTTCAAACGGCAAGGGGAATACGAATGTCGTGAATCCATACGGTCCCAATCCGTACCGCGGGGGTGAAGAGGTGGTCTATCGGCAGGGAGGCGAAACAAAAACAATGAAGGTCCAATACATAGCCGGGATGTTCCAGGGTACCATGCAGGTCATTGATGTCCCCGGACCTGAGCAGGCAGGTATCTTTTCACAGGCTGTTTATAACAACACCCCTTACAAAGCCGGAAAAGAGAATGTCATGGATGTTGATCCCTCCAATCCGATCCCTTTGAGGGCAGGCGATGTGTCACCTATCAAATATGTATTTTATGTCATCAAGGAAAACCGTACCTACGACCAGGTGCTTGGGGATATGCCCGGGGGGAACGGTGACCCGGAACTGGTCCTGTTTGGAAAAGAGATCACCCCGAACCAGCATGCCCTGGCAGATGAGTTCGTCCTGCTGGATAATTTTTACGTGGATAGTGAGGTGAGCGCCGACGGCCATAACTGGAGTGTGGGCGCTTATGCAACTGACTATCTGGAGAAAACCTGGCCCACGAGCTACGGGGGGCGTGGAGGAGCATATGCCGGTGAAGGCAGCCGGGAGATTGCAAACAACAGGGACGGTTTCATATGGGATTTTTGCAAACGCTATGGAGTAAGTTACCGCTCATACGGTGAGTTTGTCAGCGGTGGCAAGCCGAACATTCCCGTTTTGGAAGGTCATATTTGTCCCGATTTTACCGGCTGGAGTATGAGGGTGCGGGACACGGTCCGTTTCGGCCAGTGGGAAAAAGATTTCGATTCGCTGCTTAACTCTAACAGTGTGCCTCAGCTCACGACACTCCGATTCCCCAACGACCATACCGAAGGGTTGAGCCGGGGACGTCCCACACCCAATGCTCATGCGGCCGATAATGACCTTGCCGTGGGACTGTTTGTCGAGCACCTGAGCCAATCGCCCATCTGGAAGGAAAGTGTGATATTCATCCTGGAGGACGACGCACAAAACGGTCCCGATCACGTGGATGCACACCGCTCGACGGCCTATGTGGCAGGTGGTTTTGTGAAGCAGGGATATGTGGATCACACCATGTACTCAACTACCTCCATGCTGCATACCATTGAGCTGATCCTCGGGCTTCCCCCCATGAGTCAGTACGATGCATCGGCCCCGCCCATGTATGGATGTTTTGATACGACTCCTGATCATCCGCCATTCGCAGCAAGGGCTATCAATGTCGATCTGAATGAAAAGAACACCGAAGTAAGCGCATACTCCGAGCTGAGCGAAAAATTTGATTTTTCCAAAGAGGACAGTGCCCCGGATATCAGTTTTAGTGAGGTGATATGGAAAGCGGTCAAGGGCCTTGACAGTCCATGCCCATCACCGGTGCATGCAGCATTTGTTGCAGCCGGGGATGAGGATTAGGATTAGGGAAATGGTTGGCTGTAGACAATAATAACAGCCAACCGACGGGTCATCACCCCATCTTGATGATGATCAGAGCAGCTACAAACAGGGTTAAAAAATGATATGCCAGATTAATGAAAGTCAGTTTCCATGATCTCTGTTCCCAGGTAGTTGCACCAATATGGGTGGGTACATAGTATCCCAGCCAGATGAAAAAAGAAGTCGTTAGTACTGCTGAAAGACCAGTTTTCATATCTTCCATACCTGGTACGTGATTCCATGCAAAAACATCATGTGCAAGCACATAGGCCATTAAAAAGTTACCAATAACCATCATCAGCATACCACGCAACATAACACCGGCCTTAGGCTTTTCAGATGTATCAAGCTTCATCTCTTTTGCCCATGCTTTTCCGAATAAAGGTGTATACCAGAGATAGCCCAATACAAAATTTGCGATGACCGCAAGAACCACTGCCAGGTAGTTAATTGAGATTTCCATTTCTTTGATTTTTTGGATTAGTTAGCAATATTGAAGATAAACTGCTTAGACTATTATTTTGTTCAATATGGAGTTCCTTCTGCTCTCTGGTTTTTAAAGGCTTTCAAATACCAGATGAACTCATCAAGAAACCTTGCAGATGATGATTCGACTCTTTGACTGACAGGAACAAGGTTATCATCAAAGACCTCACCAATGTGAGGAAATGGAAGTATGGATGAGATTGCCGGCATTCCCAATTCACCAGTAATGACCCTCAGGTGTACGGCAGCGCGGACACCTCCGAAAGAGCCGGAAGAATAGGATGCAATAGCAGATGGTTTAAAGTAGTATTCGCTCTGAAAATGATCGAGCAGATTTTTCAGTACGGGTGGAATACTATGGTTATACTCTCCTGTTACAATCAGAAATCCATCCGAACTTTTTAATATCCGTGCAAGTTTTTCCATCAATTCAGGCGCTGTACCCGGTTCATACTCCTTATACATTTTATCAAGCAGGGGTAAGCTGAATTCAAGCGGATCGATAAAATTGACCTGAATATCTCTATCCTGCAGTTTTCTCTCAAGATACCTTGCTGCTTTAATCCCCTGCCGCTCGCTTCTGACGGAACCGTATATTAAACTTATACCCATTTCTATTCTACTTTGAATAATTTGTCGTATAAGTTGCCATTCCTTACAGCAACACATGGGCAGATGTTCATGCTTATATTACAACTGCCTTCAGAACTTCTTATAATAAGTAGCAGAGAAATATTTAATCAATTTTAAGTACCTTTAGCCATGAGGGGCGTTAGCTCAGTCGGTTCAGAGTGCATGCTTCACACGCATGAGGTCACTGGTTCGAATCCAGTACGCCCCACTTGAAGAAATTTAAGTCCATAACCCCCATCGAACCTTCCTGCAAAAAGACGATGTACAATTCACGTGAGGAGGCCGAAGAGATGATCCGGTATATTCAGGAAAACAGGATCGTTAGGGAATTGCGGGCCTATCAATGCTCCGTCTGCGGCAAGTGGCATTTAACGAGCAAATCTTAATATCTGCTGATATTGCAGCCGTCATCTTCTATTTCCGTTCCCTTTGACAGCATCAACCTTTTCTGTCTCGCATGGACTCTTTGGGCGGTTATTCCCGTTCCCGGATACGGGAGCCCTGCTGGCGTTTATACATACAGACCAGTGTCCCATGGATCCTGGATTCTTGGTGCTGACAGTCACCTCCAGGTTACCGGTGAAAAGATAATATTGTCCCGAACGGACAGCATAGGGTTGACCACTCACCATGGCATCACCGCCACCGCCAATGGGCATGAAGAACAGGCTGGTGGCACGACCTGAATAGCTGAAGTTTGAGTTGGTAAGGTTATCGCGGGAGAAAGTCCCAGAAGGGGTTACCAGGCAGAACTGCCAGTCTGCATTCCCCGGATTAAACCTGACCCCACAGGCTTCTTCTTCAATGACAACGGGAGTGGAAACTGATACTGTTTCAGATTTAGAGTTTATTCCGCAGGTATTGCTTACAGTTACAACGATGGTGTGTGATCCTGGAGTCAGTTTGAACTTGGCATTCAGCTCCCCGGTTGCAGGAACGAACTGGAAACCACTGTTGGCCCTGCCGTCAAGAGTGAACGAGATATCGGATTTGTTCTTCACACCTGTTGCCGATCCCCTGAGTTCATGCGTGGCATCATCACGGTTTACTTCATTGATGCTAAAGGCAACCGTTGGAGGTGTGCAGGGTTCATCTATCACTACAGGTATATAGCTTATACTTGCGGATGCATTGGCTTCCCCGCACTCATTCCTGGCGTTCAACGAAATGGTGTTGAGTCCGCTGGTGAGTGGTATGGAACCGCTTAAAATATTGTTGGAAAAACTGAAATTAACTGATTTCCCATTTACAAGTAATCTCAGCTGGCTGGTGTTGGTAATGTTCCTTATTTCAGCCTGTACCGCATAGGTTTGACGGTTGGTGCTGATCGGACCCTGGGCCGGATCAATGAGCCTGATCTCAGGTCGGGAACAGGGCAGGGCCTCCTTCAGCCTAATGAATACCTGGTCCTTTGTTGCGTTGCCTGCCTCATTTTGTGCGTTGATGGTCAGAACATTACTGCCTTCTTTAAGAGCAACCCTGGTAGTCAAAGTCTTAGAACTGAAGTTAAAATTGAAATCACGGGTATTCATTCCGTTGATATTCAGTGTGATGTTTTCTTTTGAACTGACATTCATAACTGTAGCGCGCAGCTCTTCGGATGGTGCGTTGGTCCTGAACGGATAGGTGGCAGGTATGATGATATTAATCTCCGGTGGGGAGTTTGTTACGACAGGATCATGATGAACCGGATCCTGACGATTCGGATCCTGACGAACCGGGTCCTGGTATACAGGATCGTAGATTACCGGATCATGGTAGGTTATGGAGGTTCTGTCCGATGCAGTTCCGGCTTCATTTTGGGCGGTGATCTCGATATTATTGACACCTTCAGCGAGGAAGAGGTTAACAGATACAGCACCATTTTCGCTGAAAGAAAAATTGTAGACAGGGTTTCCGTTGATTGTCATCCATACATCGTTTCGTCCAGGCACGTTCTGGGTTTTAGCGCTCAGGGGGAAACGTTTATTATTAACCTCGATAGGAACAAAGGGATTTGTGAACCGTACAGTGGGCAGGGCAATCTCTTCCTGGATATTGAAAAGGACGTTAAGCTGGTCCCTGGCACTGCCGGATTCATTGGATCCAGTGATAAGCAGAATGTTATCACCATCACTCAACAAAACGCTTGTATTAACCATTCCTGAGACCGGGTCAAAATCAAAGGAAGTATTTCTACCGTTCAGTGTGAGTTGAATATCCTCGTTGCTGCTGATATTTTTAACACTGGCGGTCACATCCATCCTGTCATCAGGAGAGGTGACCCGGCTTTGCCACGGGGAAGTAAATTCTACCCTGGGTGCTGGGATCACTGGCTCACGAGGATTATCAAGCGTAATCATCACTACATCCTCTGCCGTTGCTGTCTGGTTTGTAGCCTTTATTGTGAACCCGTTTTCTCCCTCACGCAGCCTGACATTCGCTAAAAAGGTCCTGGTGTCCGCATTGTAAGTGAAGCGATTGTTGGGATATCCGTTCTGGTAAAAGGTGATGTTGTCCGGTCCGCTCACATTGGTAACGGTGGCTCTTATGGTATGGGTGGGGGTTTCCGTATGGTAAGGATCAGCAGAGGGATCGGTAATATTCACGGACGGGCGCGGTAAGGAACCCGTTACGACGTGGTTGTTGGTTCCGGTGTTATTGCTGTTGTTGTTGTTTACGCCGGTGGAGTAGTTGTTTGTCTTATTGTAATAGGAGCCCCCGCCTCTGAGATTCCACCTGAATTCCAGGGTTATATAATTGTTCCGGTCAATTCCGGACCCGTCAATGATACGGTTGTCGAGATCGATGCC